>Ga0233443_1002023_pt1 | contig 16239 bp, 18 predicted proteins | sample SI_123_September_2_FD_182784 | JGI IMG/M metagenome (GOLD analysis project Ga0233443, IMG submission 182784) | Seawater microbial communities from Saanich Inlet, British Columbia, Canada - SI_123_September2016_200_MG | ecosystem: Environmental > Aquatic > Marine > Inlet | place: Canada: British... | reverse complement strand
GAGATTAGATAGTCGGTCTGCTGATCCAGGGTCTGACGGGCACGCGACATATGACGGGCCGTTTGTGCCAGACGTTCTGCATTCAGGCCCAATGATGCAAATTCCGTCATCAAGGTTCTGATCTTGATCCGGTCATAAGCAATGTTCTGATTGCCCGGGTCTTCGAACCATGCCTGTCGCAAGCTGTGGCACGTCGCCTTTAAACGCGAAGACGGTACAGACAGCAAAGGGCGCACCAGACGAACGCCCTCTGTTTCTCGTACAGCAGACATAGCTGCAAGGCCATCAACACCGCTGCCGCGGATCAGACGCATCAAAACGGTTTCAGCCTGATCATCCAGGTGATGGGCCAACATCAGATCCGGAATTTTTTTCTTACGACACCAGTTCATCATCAATTCATATCGTGCATCCCGGGCAACGGCCTGAATATTTGTTGTCGGCTTGTCTCCCTGCCACTTCAGGACCTTGTGAGAAATGCCGGCCTTTTTCAGAATGACCCCGACCTCTTTGGCTTCACGGCCTGAGTCCGGTCGCAATCCATGGTCAACTGTCAGCGCATAAAAGGGGATTTTCCGACGGGCAGCCCAATGGGCTGCGACGAGCGTCAGCGCCATGGAATCGGCACCGCCTGATACCGCCACCGCCAAAGCCGAAGGTTTGTAGGGCTTGTTACCAGGTGCCAGATCATTCAGCAGTCGGGAAAATTCGTGAACCCCCAATGGTTTGCTGGCGTTGTCCGCAGTGGGTTTGGGATTACTCATGGTCTACGGCCATGATGGGACTACTGACAGCCCAACTCCGTTCTGTCGACCATCACGCGGTTGCGAATGGCTTTGTCGCCAGGCTCATTAAATTTTGCCAGAAGTTCATCAAAACTTGCGCAGGCATCATCTTTTTGATCCATGCGGGCCAGCGACCGACCCAGCTTGAACAAGTTGTCCCGTGCCTTGGTTCCCTTAGGCGATTTGCTGTAGGCCTCAAAAAATGTGGCGGCGGCTTGCGTGTAATCGCGCCGGCTGAAATAGCTTTCGCCCAACCAATATCGCGCATTATCTGCCAGAGGTTCAGCTTCGTGCGCCACGAGGAACTCTTTCAAGGCAACTTCCGCGTCTTTCATTTTCAGGCGTCGCAGCAATCCATAAGCAAAATCATAGCGTTCCCGCACCGTGCCTTCAGGTAGCACACCCTTCGGCTTGACGGGTACTGGTGCTGCGACAGAAGCCGTCTGCGTGTTTGCGGTGTTGCCATTTTCCACAGGCACTGTGCCCAGAACCTGAGTGCCAGGGGCCGCTTCGCCGACAACCTTTTGAGTAACTGTTGTTTCACCCGTTGTCGTCTGGCTTTCCGTCGTCGGTGGTTGTGTTTGGTCCGCTGCCATATTTCCACCTGCAGCCAGTTTTCGTTCTATGGCGCTAAGGCGAAAATCAATATCTGCAATCAGTTTATCAAGTCTGTTGGCGATCACATTGACCTTGTGTTCAGCCGTTTCAATTGGCCCGGTCATGGAGCGCAATTGCTCCTCCAGACCAGATAACCGAACTTCAATATCTGCAAATCGACCAGCCCCCTGGGCGGGTGCGGCTGTTTGTTGCACGGATACAGCAGGACGGGGTGGCGGCGCCTCACCTTTGTAGACAGCGCGTTGCAAGTCGTTCAACACCTGATCAATCTGGCGCAAACGCTCGGCAACGTCGTTATTACTTTGTGCATAGCCAGGCGCTGCCAGGCAAACCAGAGACGTCAGCACGAGGCTGAATGTCAGGGTACGGAAATTATTGACGAACAATGTACTGCTTCCTGTCGAAATTTCAGTGCGGATCAAGTAACCAGGCGTGAAGGCCAGATCACACCATAAAGGAAATACGAAGATTCGGGCAAGAACAAGGCAATGATGCCCCATCCTGGCTCCTCACAAAAAACCCCGCCAGCAAGGCGGGGTTTTCCTGATCACATGCGCGATCAAATATTTTTTACCGGTCGCTTAGTTGATGCGTGTAACACCACGACGGTTCTGGGTCCAGGCTTCTTCGTTGGAGCCCATAGCAACAGGACGTTCCTTGCCGTAGGAAATTGTTGCGATCCGGTTTTCAGAAACACCCAGGGCAACCAGGTACTTCTTGACGGCATCAGCGCGTCGTTGTCCGAGACCAAGGTTATACTCACGTGTGCCGCGTTCGTCACAATGACCTTCAACAGTGATTGTTGTGTTGGCATTGCGGCGCAGCCATGCAGCTTGACGCTCAAGCGTGCCACGGGCGCGGGGCTTAATGGTATATTCGTCGTAACCGAAGAAGACACGATCACCAACGTTTACAACCAGATCTTCCTGAGAACCGGCGGCCGGACCTGCAGGCTTGACCATTTTCTTGGCCGCTGGCGCAGCAGGTGCCGCGCTGGAGGTTGTAGATGACGATGCTGAGCTCGTGGTTGCGGTGCCACTACCGGTGGATTCTTGGGTCTCTTCTGCTGGTGTCGCGCAAGCTGCAACAAAAAGAAGAGCCGTAACGGCGGTTAATGCTTTGAGACGCATCGAGAACTCCTGGTTCAATCCCACTGACCTTCAAATGGATCAGTCCGGGTAAATATTTCGTTTTACAAATCCACAACCTGATCAACTGGCCGGAATTCGGGCAAAAAATGGTCAATCTTCATCAACCAGCTGGGCGATGACGTTCTTCCCGAGGCATCCCCCCTCAAGATTATCATCGTCAAAATACGTTTAACCAGTGTTAATTCCGGTTAAGAGACTGACATATAAGTCAGTTCAGCGCCCAAGACAAGGAGTCTGCGCGTTGGCAAGCACTATAGAGTTGAAATATTGTCGAATCAAGCATCCCCAAATGTCGCTTTCCGGCGGGAAAACACGGTTTATTTCCTTCCTGGCAAAGATGCCAGAGGTGACCAGGCCGGGTCTGAAGCCTCGGTCGGTGTGATAATTTCGCGCTCGTTATAGCCCGTAAGATCAACAGACATCAGACGTGTGCGCCCGCCGCTGCCGTCCTTGTTACGTCGATCCTGGCGAAAATACATCAGGACACGTCCATTCGGAGACCAGGTCGGTCCCTCATCAAGGTAGCTTTCGGACAACAATCGCTCGCCGGAACCATCGGGTCGCATGACACCGATATAGAACCGTCCGCCTGTGAATTTGGTAAAGGCGATTAAATCTCCGCGGGGTGACCAGACCGGCGTCGCATAGCGTCCCTTGCCAAAACTGATGCGCTTGATGTTGCTGCCATCGGCATTCATCACATAAAGCTGTTGGGCCCCGCCGCGATCCGAATTGAAGGTCACACGTTTTCCGTTGGGCTCGTAGGATGGCGACGTATCGATTGCAGAATGTCGTGTCAGGCGGACAATTTTACGGGTGCGCAGATCCATGGTGAAGATGTCGGAATTACCGCTGGTGGACTTGCTCATGATCACCTTGTTGCCATCCGGTGAAAAACGCGGGGCATAAGTCATGCCTTCAAAGTCACCCAGCAATTCCTGCTGGCCGGTATCAATATTATAAATGTAGACCCGCGGCTTGCGACGGTAATAGGAAAGATAGGTTATTTCCTGCAGTGTTGGCGAAAACCGTGGCGTCAACACAAGATTGGAGCCATCCGTCAGGAAATGATGATTGGCGCCGTCCTGGTCCATAATCGCCAGACGTTTAATCCTTTTGTCTGCGGGGCCCGTTTCCGAGACAAAAACAATGCGGGTATCAAAATAACCTTCTTCGCCGGTCAGGCGTTTGTAGATCGCGTCAGAAATCAAATGCGCCACACGTCGCCAGTTGCCCGAAGGTGCTGTATAGACCAGCGCCGTCATCTGCTGTCCGGCAAAGACATCCCACAAACGAAACTCCACCCGCATACGCCCGGCGCCATCGATATCAACTTTGCCCGTCAGCAAAGCCTGGGCGTTAATGATGCGCCAGTCAGAAAATCTTGGGCCCACTTGCATGGCTTCAGGTGTCTGGATAAAGGCGGATTGGTCGATGGGCCTGAACAACCCTGAGCGCGCAAGATCAGCGCCAACAACATCAGGGATTTGCCGCGCCATTTTTTGCGGCAAGCCGCCATTTGCAAAAAATGGACTAAGGGCGATGGGCATCGGGTCAACATTGCCGCGGGTGATGTTGATCTTCAGCAACGCCTGCGCGGATTGCGGTGTCAGCGACGCAAAAGCGATCAACAAAGCGGCCAGCCAGCCAAATCGTCGACCTGAAACAACACGTTTAATAATCTGAACTGTCATCCGCCCATCATCTCTTTTGGATCAAAAGTCATTTCCATATCCTGCCATCGCTTGTATTTGGCCCGTGGCAGCATGTCATATGGTTCACATTTTTGCACGGCCCGCAACGCCGCTTCCGATGCGGTGCGATAAAAGGCTTCATTCCCGGCATGACCACCTGAGTCAATTATCTTCGGTGCACCCCTGAAGCTGCCATCCGGATTAAGCGCAAATTGTATGCGCACAACAAAGTTTTCAGCGCCCCGGGCTCCTGCCGGCATGCTCCAGCAGGTTTCGATCTTGGCCTTGACGGCATCCACTTCCGAAATCGTCAGAGGCTGGCCAAAATCCTGGACAGGTGCCGTTGCGGAGACCACCTTCGGTTTCACGATTTCAGGTGGCTTGACCTGATCAAAAGTCTTTTTGGCTTTCTGCTTTTCCTCTGGCACATCATCCTTTTTCGCCTTGTCGAGCAAGGCCGCAATACGCTTGAGATTAAACTGCTTTTTCTTCTTTTTTTCAGGTTTTGATTTTGGCGTTGCAACCTTGACCGGTTTGGCTTTTGGTTTTGGCGGTGCCTTTTTTACCACCGGCTTTGGCGGAGGTTTTGGTTTCCAGCGCGGCTTGGGCGGTACCTTGACCTTCTTGATCGCCTCAACTTTTGGTTTGGGCTTCGGGACCACCACCGGCTTTGGCAAAGGTTCAGCCTTCAAAGGCTCCGGCGCGATTTCAGGCGGCGGCGGCGGTGTTGGCAAATCAGGTTGTATGGCGGCCACTTGTCGAGGCGCCGGGGGTGGCGGCTTGGGCGCGGCGACAGGTTTGGGTTTTTCGGCAGGTTTGGGCGGCTTCGGCTTTGCCTTTTCCGGCGGCTTGGCGCGCTGGGCACGGGTAACGTCATCGACAGTTACCATTTCCACAATGATATTCAGATCGACCAGTTCTTCGTCCCGAGAGAGCATGGGCAAGCCCACATAAGCCAGCGCAACGGCTGCTACATGCAGGGTAGAAGATATGACAATCGCAGTCCGCATTGCCGGGATAAAGGCCTTTTATTTTGGCGTCGAAGGACGTTCGGTGACCAGACCAACACGGCTGAAGCCAGCCGTATTAAGAATACCCATAACTTCAAGAACCTGCCCGTAACTCACAGTCTTGTCGCCACGGACAAATATTCTGGTGTCTGGCTTGTTTCCAATGATGGCGTTCAATCGTGGCACCAATGTGGCAGCGTCAACCTTTGTTTCCTGCAACCAGATTGCGCCATCTTTGTCGATCGTTACAGCCAAAGGTTCGTCCTGACCCTGCAGGGGTTTAGCCTCTGTTTTGGGCAAGTCGATGGGGACGCCGACGGTCAACAACGGGGCCGTGATCATGAAGATTACCAGCAGCACCAACATGACATCCACAAACGGCGTGACATTGATTTCGGCCATGGGTGCCTTGGCCCAGCGCGAACTGCGTCCGCGATTACCGCTGCCAGGGAGGGAGCCCGCCATTAAGAGCGCTCCTCAAGCTGGCGAGATAATATGGCTGAGAATTCACCGGCAAATGTTTCCAACCGATTGCCGTACCGGCCGATATCCGTAGACAATTTGTTGTAGGCGACAACAGCGGGGATGGCTGCAACAAGACCCAGGGCCGTCGCAAACAAGGCCTCGGCAATGCCAGGGGCAACTACTGCCAACGAAGTATTCTTGGTCATGGCTATCGCCTGAAAGCTGTTCATGATGCCCCAGACCGTTCCAAACAAACCAACAAATGGCGCTGTCGATCCAACGGTAGCCAGGAAGCCGATATATTTTTCCAGCCGTTCCATTTCCTTGTTCATGGTGATCTGCATGATTTGGCCGATACGGGCCTGAATACCGGCATGCAAATCCCGATCGGTTGTGGTGCGGTTTGGCTGGGTGCTGCGTCGCCACTCTTTCATGGCCGCCGAAAACAGCATGGCCAAGGGGTGGTCGGGCGTCGACCCCACACGCTCATACAAATCTTCAAGCGAGCCACCAGACCAGAATTCGTCTTCGAAACTGTCGCCCAGATTAGCCAGCTTGCGCATCCGGCGGGCCTTGTCGAAAATTATCGCCCAGCTCCAGACCGATGCCAGAACCAGAATAACCATCACCGCCTTGACGATCAGATCGGCCCGGAAGAACAAGCTGATCATCGAGAGATCACCGCCAGCTGCGACAGACCCGGCGACTGTCGCCGCATTTATTGCTTCATTTTCCATCGGTACAGTTTTTCCAAATCATCTTCATATAAATATCAAACAAGTGCCGCACGTAAGGCGGGCGGCAAGCGCACAGGCTTTCCGGCACCATCCACACAAGCAACACGGATCATTGCCTTAACCAGATCTTCGCCGTGCCTGCGGACTGTCTGGCACATATCAAGCGATGCCCCCCGCAAGGTTTCGACACGTGTTTCAACTTCTATTTCATCATCCAGTTTCGCGGGCTGGTGATAATCAACTTCGCAGCGACGGACGACAAAATTCACGCCTTCTTCGTTCTTCATGCGCCATTGATCAATGCCTGCCATGCGCAACATGTCACTGCGTCCGCGTTCGATGAATTTAAGGTAATTGGCATAATAGACGATGCCCGCGGCGTCGGTATCTTCCCAGTACACACGCAGTGGCAAGACATGAACGCCATCCTTCAAAGCCCCTGAAGTCGGTGAGACGGACAGGTCGTCAGTCATGATCATCCTCCTCCCCGGATAGCAGGTTCATCTGGGCGGCAGCCTGTTTCGGCACATTCAATCCAAGATGTTGAAATGCTGCCTGGGTCAACATACGTCCACGTGGTGTGCGTTGCAGCAGGCCCTGCTGGATCAGATAAGGCTCAACAATATCTTCGATTGTGTCGCGCGGCTCGCTCAGGGCAGCAGCAATGGTTTCGATGCCCACTGGCCCACCTGAAAAGCTGTTGGCAATAACCCCAAGATAGCGCCGATCCATGGCATCAAGCCCCCGGTTATCAACTTCCAGTCGCGTCAGGGCCTTGTCAGCCTCGGCAGCATCAATAAATTCAATGCCATCGACAGAGGCAAAATCACGCACCCGGCGTAACAGGCGCCCGGCTACTCGCGGCGTTCCTCGCGCACGTTTGGCGATTTCCTGTGCGCCATCAGGCTTCAGACCAACATCCAGTTTCGACGCACCACGCTCGACGATCCTTTGTAAATCTTTCACGTCGTAGAAATTCAGCCGACAGGGAATACCGAAGCGGTCCCTGAGTGGCGTGGTCAACAGTCCGGACCGGGTCGTCGCTCCCACCAGGGTGAACGGCGGCAGATCAATACGCACACTACGCGCGGCAGGTCCTTCGCCGATGATCAGGTCGAGTTGGAAATCTTCCATCGCTGGATAAAGCGTTTCTTCAACCGTTGGATTAAGCCGGTGAATTTCGTCAATGAACAGCACATCGCGTGGCTGCAGGTTTGTCAGGATCGCGGCCAGGTCTCCTGCCCGTGCGATCACCGGACCAGACGTCGCCCGAAATCCAACACCCAGTTCACGGGCAACGATTTGCGCGAGCGTTGTTTTGCCCAATCCGGGCGGTCCCACAAACAAGGTATGATCCAGGGCTTCGCCACGATTGCCTGCAGCATCAATAAAGACTTTCAGGTTTTCACGAACCTGAGGCTGACCAATAAAGTCATCCAGTGTGACCGGGCGTAACCCGTCATCGCGCCCGTCACCGATAACCGGTTCGGGAGACAATACCCGGTCGTCACCAGTGCCCTCATCGGACCATGAAAGCGGCGCATCATTCATGACGCCAGTTCCTTGAGGCCGGAGGTAATCAACGATTCAACACTGGCACCTTCAGGCGACTGCTGCATAACCCTGGCGACGGCACCAAATGCTTCGGTTCGGCCATATCCCAAATTCATCAAGGCAGACACCGCGTCAGCCTGCATCCCGGAAGCTTGAGATTCTGCTGGCACAGAGGCTGCCAGCGCCGCGCCGAGGTTAGGTGCCGGCGCCTTGTCCTTTAATTCTGTGACAATGCGTTTGGCCAGTTTCGGGCCTACGCCGCTGGCCTGGGTCAAGGGCACGTGATCCTGGGCGGCAATTGAGTTTCCGATTTCGCTTGCTGACAAGGCGGACTGAATACCAAGTGCAACACGGGCACCGACGCCCTGCACAGTTTGCAATAACTTGAACCAGTCGCGCTCCGTGGCGTCCCCGAAGCCAAACAAGTGAATGTGGTCTTCGCGCACATGGGTTTCGATCTCCAACGTCACGGCTTCACCCTGATTGGGCAAGCTGCGCAAGGTCCGGGCTGAACACATGACAAAATATCCAACACCGTTCACATCGATAATAACGTCGGCCTCGCCAATGGCGTCCAGAATCCCTTTCAGGCGTGCGATCATGACTTGCCACCTGCGATGTTGGCATATTGTGATTGCGGTGACCTGAAATGATGGGCGTGGCAAATGGCAACGGCCAGGGCATCGGCAGCATCAGCACCTTTTACAACAGTGCCACCCAGCAACAATTTGACCATTGCCTGAACCTGTTCCTTTGCTGCGCCGCCTGTTCCGACGACAGCCTGCTTGACCCGGGTCGCGGCATATTCGGCAACTTCCAGCCCGAGGCGGGCTGGCGCCAACATAACCACACCCCGCGCATGGCCAAGTTTCAGGGCAGACCCTGGATTGCGGTTCATGAATGTTTCCTCGATGGCGGCAGCTGCCGGGCTCCAGGTTTCGATGACACCGGTTACCCCTTCATAAAGTTGCGTCAATCGAACAGACAATGCCTGTGAGCCGTCACTTGTTATGGTGCCATGAGCGACATGAATCAGGCGGCTGCCTTCCACCTCGATCACACCCCAGCCTGTGTTTCTCAGACCGGGATCCAGCCCCAGCAATCTCACCCGGTCAGTCTCCCGCTATCATAAGTACCAACATTGATTCAGGCACTGAGTTGCGCCAGAACCTCGTCTGATACTTCAAAGTTGGAAGCAACTTTTTGCACATCGTCATTATCTTCCAGTGCATCAATCAGCTTCAGGATTGTTGTTGCCTTGTCGGCATCAACTTCAATGGTGTTTTGTGGACGCCAGTTCAGGGCGGCACGTTCAGGCTCACCCAATGCGGCTTCCAGGGCATCGCGCACATCTGAAAAAGCCGCAGGATCACAAATCACGACATGACCGCTGTCGTCAGAAATACAATCATCTGCACCGGCTTCAACCGCAGCATCCAGCATGCCTTCAGGGGTCGCCGCATCTACCGGAAAGTTGAATTCGCCAACGCGGTCAAACATAAATCCAACCGATCCGGTTTCTCCAAGATTGCCGCCATGCTTCGAAAAGGCAGAACGAACTTCCGAGGCAGTACGATTACGATTATCGGTCAATGCCTCGACGATAACAGCGACGCCACCGGGGCCGTATCCTTCATAACGAATTTCTTCATAAACTTCGCCGTCTGCACCACCGGTCGCACGTTTGATCGCACGCTCGATATTATCCTTCGGCATGTTGTCACTGCGCGCAGCAATCATGGCGGCACGAAGACGTGGATTTCCTTCAGGGTCTGGCAGGCCAATTTTGGCCGCGACCATTATTTCACGCGTGTGCTTTGCAAAGATTTTGGCGCGTTTTTTGTCCTGCGCACCTTTGCGGTGCATGATGTTACTAAACTGGGAATGGCCCGCCATGGCGACTATCGGTCCTTGTACTTGTCAAATTTGAGAACGTGTATACCAGATATTGTGTGGAAACACATAAAATAACGATTGTGGAAACACATAAAATAACGATTGTGGAAACACATAAAATAACGAATGTGGAAACACATAAAATAACGAATGTGGAAACACATATAATACCATTTGTGGAAACACATATTAAAACATGGGTGGATACACATTTAATAAGATGTGTGAATGTCCGCAGCCATTCATGCGGCCCAGCAGACAATCTCGGGCTTCAATATGGCAATTTTGCGGCATCCACAGCAAATCCGTTCCTTGTGGAATCACTTCAGGTCGGATTTACCTTTTTTTTGCCGGTTTTAAAAGGGTCAGGAGGCAGTTTCAGATATTTGCCCTGTATTGATCAGTCTCGCACCAAGGCGAACAGGTTCAATACTGAGTGCCAGGCCCGTTTTGTTATCAGTTTTGACCACGACACCGCACACAGTTCCTTCGCCATCGGCCGGCACAAAACGGCCGCCGGATATTTTGCGGGTAAAGCGGCGCAGGGGTTCCTCTTTTTGCATACCAATTACGGAATTATAGTCTCCGCACATACCTGCATCGGTCTGGTACGCCGTGCCCCCGGGCAATATCTGGGCATCCGCTGTCGGGACGTGACTGTGCGTGCCGATGGACAGTGATGCCCGGCCATCTACAAAATGACCCATTGCCATTTTTTCACTGGTGGCCTCACCATGAAAATCGACAACGATAACATCCACCGTTGAGCCAAGTTTATAGCGGCCAAGCTCTGCCTCGATCGCGGCAAAGGGATCATCCAGAGCGTCCATGAAAATTCGCCCCATGGCATTCAGGACAAGAACTTTTTTACCGGCTGTCGTTTGATAGACATTTGCACCCAGGCCGGGGGTTCCTTTAGGGAAGTTCAGCGGACGCAGAAGACGCTTTTCAGAATCGATAAAGCCCATTGCTTCTTTTTGATCCCAGGAGTGGTTACCCCCGGTGATCACGTCCACACCCAAATCAAAAAACTGGTTGCAGATTTTCCGTGTAATGCCAAATCCGGCGGCGGCATTTTCACCATTGACGATGACAAAATCGAGCCCCTGATCGCGGATCAGGTCAGGCAGATACTTCTCCATCGCGTCCCGTCCGCTGCGGCCGACAACGTCGCCTAAAAACAACAACTTCATACAAATGTCCTCGTTCCCTGTTCGGTAACAATCCAGTGTAGCTTGTGATCATGTATTTCGCGTGGCAATTTTTCAGCTTCCTGTGCTGCAAAGGCCAATCCGACTGAAAGTGTTTGCCACTTCATCGGTGCCTGAGCCAAAGTCCGATCATAAAAACCACCGCCATAGCCTAATCGGTAGCCCTCTGCATCAAAGGCCAACATTGGGACCAGAGCCACATCCGGCACCAGTTCCCGTGCCGAGGCATGCGGCACCTGTGTCCCAAAGCTTCCTTCAACAAGAACATCGCCCGGAGACCATTCCCTGAAGATCAGTGGTTGATCCTTGCCGACCACAACGGGCAGCGCCAGCGGGTGTCCCGCTTCGCCCAGTTTGACCATCAAGGGCCGTGGGTCGAATTCGTTTCGCATGGGCCAATAGCCTGCGACGACGCCGCGCTCGGGGATTTCGATGATGCCCTGAAAATGTCGCGCAACTGCAAATGAGGCGATGGTCACATTACTTGCAGCTTCGTCCCGGATTTCGCGATATTTTTGGCGAAGGTCAGATTTTGTCAGATCGGAACCGGAATGGGTCATACCAAAAAATATTTCACAGTTCACTTGCTGAAAAAATCAGGAGCCGCGGATTTAATAATATATCGGCGTAGGCCAAATAATTAAGTAGGCGGGGACCAAAAACATAAGTAGGCGGGGACCAAAAACATAAGTAGGCGGGGACCAAAAACATAAGTAGGCGGGGACCACCGTAGCCGTCAGCACCTCGATCCACTGTGGCCTGCTATAGCAGGTGGGCGCCGTGTGATCGGAACCACGGTTCCGGCAGGGACAGCTCCCATACAGATCGATATTGGCCCCAGGAATACTTGTGCCCAACGAACAGGGCAGAGCCCGCCTGTCTCTTATTTAGGCGTTCTGAAGCTGAACAGCAACATCTTCGATGCGTTTTGCAGCCTCTATCATGGCTTGGGATGCATCTTCATTAACGTTATCCGTGGCAATGGAAACGGCGGCACGTGCTGCTGCCAGCTCCTCTTCCAGTTCGGCAATCCGCTCGGCAGAGCCTACTCTTTCATCCGCCATCAGCAATCCAGCCATCAATAAAAGCCGTCCTTCGCCGATTTGCCCGACACCGGTAACCAGTTCAGAAACCTTGCCATCAACAGTGGCTGCCAGCGACGTCAGATGCTCTTCCTCACCGTCATCACACACCAATGTATAGTTGCGGCCGTTTACGGTGACCTGAACCTGTGCCATCTGATCGTCCTTTACCCTGCTCTGAAATTAGTGGCTCATGACCGAACGGATGCTACTGATCGCGGTATCCAGTCGGCTGTCGACCGCATCGGCGACTTCTTCAAGCGCCACATAGGCGTTCCGGGCGTCCGCCAATTCAGCTTTCAAACCCGCATTTTCCTTTTGCAGAACCTCTATTTCGGCCTGCAGGACCTTGGCTTCGGCTTCAATCTGGCCTTGTTGCGCCTCACCGTCGGATGACCTGGCTTTGACAACATCATCCAGTTTGGCCAGGGCCTGTTGCAGTTGTTCTTTTGCCTGGTTTATTTCCGACATGTCAGCCCCTGTGTCTGGCGATTGCCACGCGATAAATCAGCATGGCCGCGATACCTGTTTTGATAAATCAATAAAATACAATAAAAACAACTACTTAACATATATCAAGTTTGCCAATCATACGCGGGTGGTTTACAGTCCGTCAACATCAGTTTACAGCCAGCGAGCACGAAACGCGCCTTGATTTGACGCGCATGATACGCCCTGCCATGTTACCCGATGATCCGGAGTGTCTAAAACTCATTTGTGATACAGACCATCCTAATTCCTTTCAATGCAAAATAGATTTGAGCCAATGCGATCCGGATTGATCCTGAATCTCTTCATCCTGGAACCTGAGACTGATGACCGATAAACCTGCTGACCAATTACCAGACTGCAAGCCTTATCTGATAACGCCACCTTCGTTTGATCCGGTGCCGTTTGCGGACTTGCTGGCATCTGCGCTTGATGCCGGCAACATCAACTGTGCCCAGATCTGGATGCCGAAATCTGAAGCAGATGAAGTTAAACGAGCCCTCGACATTCTGTTACCAGTTTGTCATCAGCGCGATGTGGCACTGCTCGTATGCGATCATGTTGATCTGGTTGCGCCCAGTGGTGCGGACGGTGTGCATCTGGCCAGCCGCCCCGTCGATGCAGAGGATGTTTCCGATGTGAGGGCGGCAAGAAAGGTACTGGGCGAAGATGCAATTGTCGGTGTCAGTTGTTTTTCATCCCGCCATCGGGCTCTGGAAGCTGCTGAAAAAGGCGCGGATTATGTCTCCTTCGGACCTTGCTTCCCAAGTGCAAATACCACCTACACGGATTATCTTGAACTTGATCTGCTGACCTGGTGGAATGCCTATATCGAAGTGCCTGCTGTTGCCATTGGTGGGATCACAGCTGAGAATTGCGGCGATCTTGTAAAATCCGGTGTCGATTTTTTGGCAGCTTCCAGCAGCATATGGTCCCACCCGGAGGGTCCCGCCAATGCCGTTACGGCTTTCAACGACGCAATTACCAGGGCCCGGGAAGAAGTCGGCTGAACTAATTGGCAAATCACTTTAAAATCTGCTAACCTCGTCGGCTGCAATTCACGCTGTTGAAAACAGCACATGTTTGCGGTTCCGGTTTCTGGACGGTTGAAGTCATCACAGACTCCAGCTATTTACTCTTCCCTGGAATCACAGACACATTTTACTTAAGGAACAAATCAATGGCTCAAGCCACTGCAAGACACATTCTGGTAGATAGCGAAACGCTTTGCGAAGAGCTGAAAGGCAAAATTGCCGGCGGCGAAGATTTTGCTGATCTGGCGCGCGAGCACTCGTCCTGCCCCTCAAGCGCAAGCGGTGGCGATCTTGGATCATTTGGCCCAGGTCAAATGGTGCCTGAATTTGACAAGGTCGTTTTCAGCGCCGACGTCAACGAAGTTCAGGGCCCGGTGAAAACACAGTTTGGCTATCACCTTCTTGAAGTCACCAGCCGTAGCGACTGATTTGTTTAAAACCTGAAGACCGGTATCCACCGCTGCAAACAAGCAGGCGACAGGATCCCGGTCTTCAGGTTGATTTTCGATAACACGACGTTTTCGGGGCTAGTTTGCCCCATCTTTGACACAGGCTTTCCATGCATCTGAGAAACTGGCAACAAGAAGTTATCGACACCTTTCCGTCGATCATCAGTAAATATCGCCGGTTTATCCTGAAGGCGCCAACTGGTGCCGGCAAGACCGTGTTGGCCAGTGAAATTGTCGAACGGTTTTTCAAAGACAAGAAGATCGTCGTGCTGTGCCATCGGCTGGTTCTGCTTGAACAGCTGGAAAGTGCACTGAGCAAAAAGCATACAGTTCGCAAACTGGCGGTATCTGATACAGGCCAGGCCTTTGAAGGCTATGACATTTTGCTCTCGACCCATATGCGGGCGAAAGACGTGCTGGCAGATGCCATCACCAAAGCCGATCTTATCATCGTCGACGAAGCACACCGGGTCTCGCCCAACGGCAAGGGCTATAAACGGATCATCGATGACTTTGATACAAACGGCAAAAGCGACGCATGGTTCATGGGCCTTACGGCTTCGCCTGAACGGCGTACGGGTGATCAGAGAGACCAGCTCAGCCTGGCTTTTGACGCCATTATTGATTGTGCGAATATTGAAGACCTGATTGCAGAGGGCGTTCTGGTGCAGCCGGTTTACCGGTCCCACTTTGTGCACGACCTTGATCTGGGCAACATCGATATCAGCTCCGGTGATTTCCCGGTTACCAAACTCGCATCTGCAATCATCAAGTCGTCGATGATCGATTATGCACTTCGCAGTTATATGGAAGAGCGCGAAAATCTATCGGGAAAAGCCATATCGGCCTGGTTTTGCGCAGACGTCAGTGTCGCCGAAGAAACCTTGCGCCAAATTGAACTTTTTAACATCAAGGCCGCAATTGTCACAGCCGCGACACCGATCAAGGAACGCATGAAACTGCTTGCCAGTCATGAACGCGGCGAAATCGAAGCGATGGTTTCTGTCGGCGTATTGGTCGAGGGCTGGGACAATCCCCATTGCAACATCATTGTACATTTGCGCCCAACCCTGTCGAAGGTTTTGTGGGGTCAGTCAGTCGGCCGTGGTCTGCGCTCGGCACCTGGCAAGGACAAATGCATCATTATCGACGTCAGTTCCAACTGGAGCACGTTCGGGCCAGTGGAAAAATTGCAGTGGAGCCTGTGGAGTACCCGGGGCTCGCACATGCAGTTCATGAACCGGTTCAACTGGATCGGCGAACAGCAGGACGGTGAAGACAGCGACGATATTTATTTGCTGTGCAAAAATGAACTGGCGAACAAATCCAGATGCTCGCACATTTATCGCAAGAATGAACATGTCGACGACACCTGCCCGGTTTGTGGCACCTATGCGGCTGTCGACATCTACAAGGAACAAAAGCTGGACAGCTCGCTTAATGAAAGCGGTCTGCATCGCCTGTTCTTCAAACGCGTCCCCAAAGTATTCGAGAAGATGAACATGTCGGTCTGGGAGCGTCTGGACAAATCGGCCTGGAAATCTGCAACCGACAATGAGAAGGTCTTTTTATCCTTCTGCATGGCCTTTCGAGAAGTGTCGGGTGACGAAACCAAATCGGAATCAGAATACTGGGACGCTGCCCTGGCTGCGGAAACAAGCATCCGCAGTTATTTGCTGGCGAACGAGTTCTGGATCAAGAAACAGGAAGACTTTGATCTTTCGCTGATTGCTGATGGCATGCTGGCCGGCAGAGTGATCCGGACCTTGCAAGCCCACTATGGCATTTCGCTGTGTGGACGTGCTTTTCAGTCCCATTCACCTGCCGAGAACGAGCGTAAATACCAAAAAGCCATCCGCGTTGCCGAACGCATGGCAATGCTGGGCTGCTCATCAAAAGACAACCTGCCTTACTTCAAGGCGGCCGACCACATGGCGGCCTGAGGCAGGCTTTAATCACAGCCCGAAAGCCCCGGGCTTGTTTTCGCAGCAAAGACCAGCATTGCGGTGATCTCCGCGACCTGCTAGGTTCCGCGCCGCATCCCCCGACCGGCAACGGTTGTGG
>Ga0233443_1002022_pt1 | contig 16239 bp, 15 predicted proteins | sample SI_123_September_2_FD_182784 | JGI IMG/M metagenome (GOLD analysis project Ga0233443, IMG submission 182784) | Seawater microbial communities from Saanich Inlet, British Columbia, Canada - SI_123_September2016_200_MG | ecosystem: Environmental > Aquatic > Marine > Inlet | place: Canada: British... | reverse complement strand
ACTCTAGATTATAAAAAACCAATGGATGTGTACCAAGAAAGTATAAAATTGAACCAGAATAAAAAGAAGGCTTCTTAGGATGTTCTATATAAGAAATTTTAAAAAGTTGTCAGAGGTTTTGGGGTGTTAAACTAATAATGAACTCTAAAAATAAGATTTATATTGCAGGTCATAATGGTATGGTCGGCTCTGCAATTGTCAGAAGGTTACGCGAAAAAGGGTTTGTAAATATTATTACACGTTCTAGTTCAGAGTTAGATCTTACCGATCAGAAAAATGTCCATAATTTCTTGCAAGATGAAAGACCAGACTACGTTGTTATTGCAGCAGCTAAAGTTGGCGGCATCCATGCTAATGATAGTTACCCTGCAGAGTTTATATATCAAAATCTAATGATTGAGGCGAATCTTATTCATGGGGCTTATCTAGCAGGTGTTAATAATTTATTGTTTTTAGGTAGCTCTTGTATTTACCCTAAAGAATCGTTACAACCAATCAGAGAAGATTATTTATTAAGCGGTCACCTAGAGTCAACGAATGAGCCGTATGCTGTTGCAAAGATTGCAGGAATTAAGCTTTGTGAATCATATAACCGTCAATATGGGACGGATTATAGAAGTATAATGCCAACCAATCTTTATGGCCCTAATGATAATTTTCATCCTAAAAACAGTCATGTGATTCCGGCATTAATTAGGAAATTCCATGAAGCTAAAGTTAAAAACAAACCTTTTGTTGAGGTTTGGGGTAGTGGCAAGCCAATGCGTGAGTTTCTCCATGTGGATGATATGGCAGATGTATCAATCTATATTATGGACATTGATAAAAAAATATTAGAAAGTGAGGTAGATCCAATGCTTTCACATATTAATATTGGTACTGGTACAGATATTACAATTAAAGATGTTGCGCAAATAGTTAAAGAGGTTGTTGGATTTTATGGTGAAATTGTTTTCAACACTGAAATGTCTGACGGCACTAAAAGAAAATTATTGGACATCTCTAAGTTAGAGAGGTTAGGTTGGAAGCCTGTAATTACTTTAAAAGACGGTCTTAAAGAAACGTATGAGTGGTTTTTAGAAAATAATAAAAAATTAAGAGGGTGAGAGGATGATAAAAAAAGCACTAATTACTGGTATCACTGGGCAAGATGGAGCTTATCTCGCAGAATTACTTCTAGAAAAAGGCTATGAGGTGCACGGCATTAAGCGTCGATCCTCTCTTTTTAATACTGATAGGATTGATCATCTCTATCAAGATCCACATGATAAAAATCCTAAATTCATTCTCCATCATGGTGATTTAACAGATGCAACAAGTTTAATTAGAATTATTCAGGAATCCCAGCCAGATGAAATTTATAATTTAGCCGCACAATCACATGTTGCTGTTTCATTTGAAGAGCCTGAGTATACTGCTAATTCGGATGCTTTAGGTGCATTGAGAATTTTGGAGGCTATTAGAATTTTGAGTTTGGAGAAAAAGACTAAATTCTATCAAGCTTCGACATCTGAGCTTTTTGGTGAGGTGCAAGAAACACCACAGAATGAGAAAACACCATTCCACCCTAGGAGTCCATATGCAGTTGCTAAGTTATATGCATATTGGATTACTATTAACTATAGGGAAGCTTATGGCATCTATGCTTGTAACGGTATTTTATTTAATCACGAGTCCCCTATTCGTGGAGAAACCTTTGTAACTCGTAAAATTACAAGGGCCCTAGCACGTATTAAACTTGGATTACAGGAAGAGCTTTTTCTTGGAAATATGGATGCTAAGCGTGATTGGGGTCATGCAAAAGATTATGTTGAAATGCAGTGGCTTATGCTGCAACAAGATAAGCCGGAAGATTTTACAATTTCTTCAGGTGTGCAATATTCGGTAAGAGATTTTGTAAATATGGCAGCTAAAGAATTAGGTGTTGAATTGAAATGGGACGGAAGTGGAGTTGATGAAACTGGAACTGATATAGCAACAGGAAAAATAATTATCCGGGTTGATCCACGTTATTTTCGTCCGACTGAGGTCGAGACCTTGTTGGGCGATTCAACAAAAGCAAGAGAAAAGTTAGGATGGACGCCAAAAATCTCTTTTGAAGAGTTGGTTAAGGAAATGGTAACTTCTGATTTGAATGATGCAAAGAAGGACGATTTGTGCAACAGGGAAGGCTTTTCAACATACAACCATCAAGAATAAAAAATAAGGAATAAAGTTAATGTTTAATGGGAAATCAATTTTAATAACAGGCGGCACTGGGTCTTTTGGTTATCGCTACGTGTCTACATTACTTGAACAGTATAATCTCAAACGTCTTGTCATTTATTCTCGTGATGAACTTAAGCAGTATGAAATGGCAATGAAATTTCAAAAACATGATGATGTTATGAGATTTTTTATTGGCGATGTTCGGGACGCTTCTCGCTTAAAAGAGGCAACTAGAGGCATTGATATTATCATTCATGCAGCCGCAATTAAGCATGTCCCTATTGCCGAATACAATCCTATGGAATGTATTAAAACAAACATTCATGGTGCGGAGAATGTAATACAGGCCGCCCTACATAATGATGTAGGGCATGTAATGGCACTTTCAACAGACAAGGCTGCCAATCCTATTAATCTATATGGCGCCACCAAACTTGCATCAGATAAGCTCTTTGTTGCAGCAAATAACATGTCTGGCGGTAGGACTAAATTTGCCGTTGTTCGTTATGGCAATGTAGTTGGATCTAGAGGTTCGGTTGTCCCGTTTTTTAAAACGCTTATTGAAGAGGGTGCAGATAGTTTGCCTATTACTCATAAAGATATGACACGTTTTTGGATTACTCTACAACAGGGTGTAGATTTTGTATTGAAGTGCATGGAAAGAATGGATGGTGGTGAGATTTTTGTGCCTAAAATCCCTTCAGTAAGAATTGTTGATCTTGCAAAGGCAATGGCGCCAGATTTACCAATGAAGATAATTGGTATTCGACCAGGTGAAAAGTTACATGAAATCATGTGTCCTGCAGATGATTCTCATTTAATAGTTGAGTTTGATGATTATTTTATAATTAGTCCATGTATTATTTTCTTTTCTAGAAAAACGAATTTTACTGAAAATGCTATTGGAGAAAAGGGAAGACTAGTAGCGCAAGGGTTTGAATACAATTCCGGTACAAATAAGCATTTTCTAAATGTTACTGAGATAGAAGACTACAACAATTTAGATTAATTAACTACGAGTTCAAGCAGTATGATCCCTTATGGAAGACAAGAAATTACTGAAAAAGATATTGAGTCTGTTGTCGATGTGTTACGTTCAGATTTTCTAACACAAGGATCAGTAGTCCCAAAATTTGAACACAAACTGTGTGAATATACTGGTGCAGAAAATGCCATAGCAGTTAATAGTTGTACTTCAGCATTGCATATTGCGTGCTTGGCTCTAAATTTAGGGCCTGGAGATATATTGTGGACATCACCTATTTCATTTGTGGCTTCTGCAAATTGTGGTCTTTATTGCGGAGCTTCGGTTGACTTTGTAGATATTGATCCAAATACGGCTCTTTTAAGTATTAAAAAATTAGAAGAAAAATTACAGTATGCTAAGAAGAAAGGGAAATTACCAAAAATAGTCATACCAGTCCACTTTGGTGGGCAACCGTGTGATATGAAAGAGATTTATGCTTTAAGTAAAAAATATAATTTTAAGATTATTGAGGATGCGGCACATGCTATTGGCGCCAAGTACCAAGATAAATTGATTGGAAGTTGTCAGTATTCTGATATTACCGTGTTTAGTTTTCATCCTGTTAAAATTATTACTACAGGAGAGGGCGGGGTGGCAATGACCAATAATTTACAGTTGTCTGATAGAATGAGACTGTTAAGAAGTCATGGTATAACTCGTGATGTATCCAAAATGAAAAATAAACCAGACGGAGCTTGGTATTATGAACAGATTGATCTTGGATTTAACTATAGAATGACAGATATTCAAGCTGCTCTTGGAATTAGCCAATTAAATCGCATTGAACAATATGTATCACGGAGAAATGAAATTGCAGAATGGTACAATAAAAAATTTAGGACTACAGATATCAGTCCGTTGATGCAAAAAATGGGCAGATCTTCAGCATATCATTTATACGTTATTCTGATCAAGGGAGGTCGACAGCAGAGAGATGTTTTGTACAACTATTTACTTAAAAATGATATTGGAGTAAATTTGCATTATATACCTGTATACAAACATCCTTTCTTTAATAAGAATAGTTGTTTAGAAAACGCCGAATATTATTATAAACATGCAATTTCTTTACCAATCTATCCTACTATCAGTAGTAAAGATTTAAATAAAGTTGTTGATAAGATATTGTGTTATATATAGAACACAATTTTTAAAGAAAAAACGCAATGAGTAATATAATTAACTCCAAAGACCCAAATTTTTGGAATTTATTAAATAATATTGATGCAGGTCTTGAATGGAGATCAACTATATATAGTAAGTGTAATTTAGCATATTATCAACAAAGACCTTTAGATGAAGAAAAAAATCTGAATAATAAGTCATTCATATTGCAGTGGGATCAAGATCCTGTAATTGCTTTTTTAGGTGCGACAGTGGAGTCTAATAAAAAGGCAGATTTACTATTCTATGAAGCACCATGTGTTGTAATTGAAGATAGGTCGAAACTAACAGCGAATACAACTAAAGCTTTTCTTAGAGAATTTAACAAAGTTCAAAATTCAATAACTGGAAGTATTTGGTACAGAGACTACCTTATTGGTGGTAATGTATCTTTTTTAACAACATATTTACTAAAAAAAGGAGCAGTTGTAGAACCAGAATTTTCTAGGGTAATTGACCTTTCTTTAGATAAAGCTTTGCTTTGGAGAAAAATAAGAAAAAGCTATTCTAGCTTGATAAATAATGGATTAAGAGACATGAAACCATGCATTATCACAAAAAAAGAAGTAACCTGGAATCATGTACTTCGTTTTCGTGAACTTCATATATGTGTTTCAGGGCGTGAAACTAGATCTGAAGAGAGTTGGCGCAGACAGTTTGAGGAGATACAAAATGGTGAGGCTTTTTTAGTTTTAGGCGAACTAGAAGGAGATATGGTAACAGCAGGATACTTTAATTATAGTGATATGAACTGTATCTATAGCAGTTCAGCATCTCGTCGTGATTTATTTCATAAGCCGTTATTTCATGCAATTATGTGGGTAGCAATCCTACATGCAAAAAAAATTGGTTGTAGATGGTTTGAAGTTGGTGAACAATATTTTCAAAATCATCCTAGAAACGAACCTCCAACCATAAAAGAGCTTGGTATTAGTGATTTTAAGGCAGGATTTGGCGGAGATACGAGAGTCTATTTAGATATAAAACTAAATAGCAATAATAATAAATCTTGAATTCGCATAACAAGTGCAATTTTAATTGTAAGAAAATAGCCAGTTGCAATAAACTTTGCTATTTTCTTACAATTAAAATTGCACTTGTTATGCGAATTCAAGAATAGTAAGGTAATAAAAATGGTAAAAATTGCACTCGGAACTGTTCAACTGGGTATGCATTATGGTATTTCTAACCAGTTAGGAAAAACTGAAAAATCTAACGCAGAAAAGATACTGAAATATGCGTCAGAGCAAGATATCAATGTTTTGGATACTGCACCAACTTACGGTAATGCAGAGAATGTAATCGGTGATTTTATTCGCAACAATCACAAAGATGATTATTGGAGTGTTATAACCAAAACTCCACATTTTAAAGGCAGCGTTATTGGTGATAAACAAATAAAGGAACTACTTGAAAGTTTTGAATTATCACAAAATAAATTGGGCAAAGAGAATATTTACGGTTTGCTTGTACACGACTGTAACAATATTTTTTTGCCAGGTGGTAAGAAGATATTGAATACGATGGACAGGTTAAAGAGAGATGGCGTGATAAGCAAAATTGGAGTTTCACTTTATAACGACAAACAGATTAATCAACTGCTAGATAATTATGAAGTAGATTTAGTACAACTTCCAATTAACATACTTGATCAAAGACTTGTTAATGGAGGTCAGCTCACCAGATTGAAAAATCATGGTGTAGAAATTCATGCAAGAAGTGTTTTTCTTCAAGGCTTACTTCTCATGCCACTTAAAAATACTCCTCCCTGGTTTGATCCTATTAAAGAAACATTGGAGTTATTCCATAAAGAAGCAAAAAAACGAAATATGAGCGCATTGCAACTTGCTCTTAGTTTTGTCCAAAGTATAAATGAGGTTGATAAAATTATAGTTGGTATTAATACATTGGAGCACTTGTATGAGGTTATGAGTGCAACATCAATGCGAGTTAATATAACTGAATTTTCTAATATATCAATTGATGATCCATCTTTCCTTAATCCAGCAAATTGGAAAATTTGAAACATCCTAATACAAAGAAAACTGGCTTAGTTGATTTATCTGAGTACGATACTATATTTTGTGATAGTCTCCAAGCATTAGAATGGGCATACAAGAATGGTTTGTCTAATAAAGCGACTGTTAAAGCTAGTGCGCCGGCAGTATTGTGGACTAGGAAAGCCTGTGTTCATAATGTTGAAGCAAGGTGGACCATTGGTGAAATAAATAAATTTCACGATACAATTTTAAAGTTGACTGAGGATATATTTGACTCGGTATTGTATGTTACAGATGGTGTTGAACGAGAATTAGCCCTCACCATTTCTAGGTTTTCACAACAGTTTCAAAAGTTACTTTATAAGGCTGCATGTCTAGAAGAAAGTGATTTTACTGATTCTAGATTGTTTATTCGTGTGGAGGGAAAGACTGGTCCAGAAGGTAATATGATGAACTCTCCATGGGATCAACTTCTTTCATGCAACCCGTTATTCTCTACGGTGGATTATGCGCTAAAGAATGATGAGTGGAGCGTGCTTACTACGCATGGGGTTTCCTATTGGAAGCGTTTGAATATCGCAGGCTATAGAACTATAATCTACCGGTTGGCAGTAAAATTAATGAAAAAACTGCCTGATTGGATGTTTACAAAAGAACTTCTTATGCCAAATGAGAATGAATTAAATATAGAAATAGCATCTTCACTCGCCTTGCATGGGGTAAAGATCACAAAGATCCAGCCAAAAACTGTATCTGGTGCTAAAAATATAGTGTTGAGTGGTAATATTGAGGCATGTTACAAGGTAGTGTTACCAATCATGCGTAAAAGAGTGGAACAATGGGTGGTACCATCTGCTGTAGAGATTACTATGTCATTGTTTGAATCTCATTTAGAAAAACAACTTAATCAATTTGTATTGCTTGTAAATGGATGGGGAAAAGTTATTACAAAGAAAAGCAAGATAAAACAGTCTGTTCTAGTAAATGCTGCAGGGAATAGGAGTGGTCATGCATTGGCCTATATTTGTAGAAAAAACAATATACCGCTTATGTCAAGTCAACATGGAGTAACAGTAGAAATTAGCAAAGCGCATAGAATACTACATGTTGGATTCGATAATAGTGTTGTGGATGCTATCTTTTCTTACAATACCAGTATTGTAGATATTGAACAAAGTATACATTTTGATCATGCCAAACATTATGTTGTTGGAATGCCTATGCGTCTTATTGGAATGAAATATAAAAAATATATAGATAAATCGGTGCCACCGGTTGTATATATTTCAACTAATTTATATCATATGGGTTTTTCTATATCGTTAAAAACAGATTATATTAATGCTAGAGATGAGCAAAAGATTATCAAAAAAGTTTTGAGCAAGCTACCACATAAGGTACGCTATAAGACATATCCGGAAGATAATCGTAGATATGCTGATGTAGATCCTGTGTTGAATGATGCAGAGAATGCTAATAATATAGATGTTTTTTCTTATAAAGTAGATATGCGGTATTTGATTTCTGAGCATAGTATTCTAGTAACTACTGGAGCTACAAGCACTTTAGGTTGGCCTATAATGTCTGAAAAGCCAGTTGTGTTTATTGATAATAAAAATAAAAGCCCTTTAACAGATGATGCTCATAAAAGCCTATCGGAAGGAATATTTATTTTTAATAGTGAAGATCCAAACTTTCATGAAAAATTGAAAGATTTTCTTTCGCAACCTATCGATACAATAGAGCAGTTGTGGTTTAGTAAAAAACATGCGCGTAAAAAAATGATAAGAAAGTATTTTTCTGAATACGAAGGTGGCGCAGGAGAACGTGCGACAAAAATAATATTAAAGGAATATCTTTCATAAAAATCGTGAATGTTATTGCAATAATTCAAGCGCGTATAGGTTCAACTCGCCTTCCAAACAAAGTAATGCTTCCGGTCAACAAAGGCGGCACACCATTGATTGGAGTTTTACTTTCTCGCTTAAGTAAATCGAAAGAGATTAATAAAATTATACTCGCTACATCAATAAAGCCACAAAATCAGCCACTAGTAGAGTATGTTGAAAAGTTAGGTTTTGATGTTTTTCAAGGAAGTGAAAGAGATGTATTGGATCGTTATTATCGGGCTGCATTACAACAAGATCCAGATATTGTAGTTAGAATTACTGGCGATTGTCCATTGGTAGATCCAGAAATTGTAGATTCTGTTATTAAAGCATATAGATTAAGTAATGCAGACTATGTTTGTAATGTAAATCCTCCAACATATCCTGATGGTCTAGATGTTGAGGTTTTTTCATTTTCTGCTTTGGAAGATGCTTATAAAGAGGCAAAAATGCCAGCAGAGCGTGAGCACGTAACTCCGTTTATTCGTAACTCCGGAAGATTCAAGGTCGAAAATATTACTAATAGTGTAAACCTTTCCAACGAACGTTGGACGGTTGATGAGCCAGAGGATTATGAGGTTATTAAATCTATCTTTGAATATTTCTCTCCAGAAATTGATTTCTCCTGGAAGGAAGTATTACAATTAAAGAAGTTACAGCCAGTTATTTTTTCTAAAAATCAGCACTTAATTCGAAATGAGGGGTTTGATATGGGTACAGGACAGAAGCTTTACAAAAGGGCTAAAAAGCTTATTCCTGGAGGGAACATGTTATTATCTAAAAGGCCAGAAATGTATCTCCCGGATAAGTGGCCGTCTTATTTTAGTAAATCTAAAGGCTGTAAGGTATGGGATTTAGATGGCGAAGAATATATTGATATGTCTATTATGGGAATAGGTACTAATATACTTGGGTATGGACATCCTGAAGTGGATGAGGCAGTAATTAAAGCTGTAAAAGATGGGAATATGTCAACATTCAATTGTCCAGAAGAGGTTTATTTAGCAGAGAAATTGGTTGATATTCATCCTTGGGCTGATATGGTTAGATTTGCTAGGGCTGGAGGTGAGATTAATTCAATTGCTGTTCGTATTGCTCGTGCTTACACAGGCAGAGATAAAATTGCTATTTGTGGTTATCATGGTTGGCATGATTGGTATTTATCTACTAATTTGAATAGTGATAAGAATCTTGATGGCCATTTGTTGCCGGGTTTGCAACCAAATGGCGTTCCTAGAGGATTAACTGGAACTACCCTGCCTTTTGACTATAACAATATTGGACAATTAGAGAAGCTGATTAAAGCAAATCATGGCAAGATAGCAGCAATTAAAATGGAGGTTTCTAGAAATAAGGGGCCCGAAGATAATTATTTGCAAAAGGTAAGAGATCTTGCTACTGAAAATAATATTGTTCTAATTTTTGATGAGTGTACATCAGGGTTTAGAGAGATATTTGGTGGTTTACATAAAAAATACGGGGTGGAGCCTGATTTAGCCGTCTTTGCCAAAGCATTGGGGAATGGGTATGCAATTTCTGCTTGTATTGGTAGAAAGAAGATTATGCAGGCAGCACAACAAACATTTATTAGCTCTACATTTTGGACTGAACGCATTGGACCAGCTGCAGCATTAAAAACGTTAGAAGTAATGCAAAGAGAGAAGTCATGGGAGAAAATTTCTCAGATTGGCAAAGGTATTTCTGAACGTTGGAAGTTGTTAGCAGAAAAATATGAACTAAATATTGATACATGGGGCTTGTCTTCGCTCAGTGGTTATACATTTAAATCGAAACATAACCTTATATATAAAACCTTAATTACACAAGAGATGTTGAAAAAGGGGTATCTTGCAGCAAATAGTGTTTATGTATGTATTGATCATAACCAGAAAGTAGTAGATGGGTATTTTGAAGCATTAGATCCAATATTTTCAATTATTAAAGATGGTGAGGATGGCATGAAAATTGGTGACTTGTTAGAAGGCCCGATTTGTCATAGTGGATTTTCTAGGTTGAATTAATGAAAATTACCTTTCGAGTTGATGCATCGACTCAAATGGGCATAGGTCATGTGATGCGTTGTCTAGCACTGGCAGAAGTATTACAAGAAAACGGTGCAAATGTTGGTTTCATTTGTCGAAAGCATGATGGAAACTTAATAGATAAAATTCGTACGTATGGTTTTAATGTTTCTGAGTTGGAATTATTACAAGATGTTCAAACTGATAATAAATTAGCACATTCATATTGGCTAGGAGTAACACAGCAGCAAGATGCAAAAGAGTGCATTAATATATTGCAATTAGAGAAAGTAGATTGGTTAATTGTTGACCATTATGCGTTAGATGAAGATTGGCATAATGAATTAAATAAGTATTGTAACAAGCTAATGGTGATTGATGATATTGCTGACAGAAAGTTTCAATGTGATGTTTTACTTAATCAAAATTTAGGTATTTGTAAGGATGATTATAAAGATAAAGTGCCGAATAATTGTGAATTGTTATTGGGTTGCGATTACGCCTTATTAAGAACAGAGTTTTTAAAGTTAAGAGGGGAAGCATTAGAAAAAAGAAAAAATACTAAGGAGATTAAAAATATTTTAATTAGTATGGGTGGTAGCGATATACAAAATAGAACCTATGATGTTTTGCAAGAGATTGACGATAATTTAAATATTGTGGTTGTTTTAGGAGGTTCATCACCACATAATGAAATGATTAAGAGCTATGCTAAAAATAACAAGGATAATAAAAATATTAAGGTCATTATTGATGCTAATAATATGTCAGAGTTAATGTTTAAAGCTGATTTAGCCATTGGCGCTGGAGGCTCTACCTCGTGGGAAAGGTGTTGTTTGGGCTTGCCAACTTTATTATTAATTACTGCAGAAAATCAAAGAAAAATAGCGGAAAATTTAGTAAAATTGGGTGCAGTCAAAATTATTAACAACTTAAAAGAGGACTTACAAAATATGCTGAATGATTTTTTTTTATGGAAATCTATGTCAAAAAAAGCACAATTTGTTTGTGATGGACTTGGCGTTAAACGGATCAAAATATGGTTGAAATAAATAACCAAAAATTAAAGAATTACGGAAAGCTTTTTATTGTTGCAGAAGCAGGAATTAACCATAATGGAGAATTGATTAAAGCCTTTGAAATGATAGAAGTTGCAAAGCAATCAGGTGTTGATGCGGTGAAGTTTCAAACTTTTAAAGCAGAAGAATTTTGTGGTGATAAAACCCAAATGTTTACTTATCAATCACAAGGCAAGAAAATAACAGAATCCATGTTTGAAATGTTCAAACGCTATGAATTTGATTATGACGAATGGTTACAAATAAAACAAAAATGTGATGATGAAAATATTTTATTTCTATCAACCCCACAGAACCGTTCTGATTTAGATCTGTTATTAGAATTAGAATTACCAGCCATTAAAGTGGGTTCTGATGACTTTACGAATTTACCATTATTGGAAGATTACTCAACAACAAAATTGCCAATGATTGTTTCTTGTGGCATGTCAGATTTAGCAGAAGTTTATCAAGCGCTAGATGCTATTGGCACATTTGAGGGGTATCCAACGATTTTATTGCTTTGCACTTCACAATATCCAACACCACCAGAAGATGTAAATTTATTAAAACTTAGGACATTAGCGAATACTTTTCCTGATTTGGTTTTAGGGTTTTCTGACCATACACAAGGGAGTTTAGCTTCATCTTTAGCGGTTGGGTTTGGTGCTGTTTTTTTTGAGAAGCACTTTACATTGGATAATAACTTAGCAGGTCCTGATCATTGGTTTTCTGAGAATCCTGAAAGTTTAAAAGATTGGGTTGATTCAATTCATCAGTCTTATAAGATGATGGGTAGTGCTTTAGTCCGACCAACTTCAAAAGAACTAGAAATGCGAAAACTTGCAAGGCGCAGTATTGTTATTTTGAAAGATACTAAGCAAGGGGATAAACTTACTGAAGAGAATATTGGATTAAGAAGGGCAGGAAATGGATTGTCACCTATTCTCATAAAAGATATGTTGGGTTCTTTTGCTTCACAAGACTTAGTTGAAGGAAATTTATTGGAATTAAAAAATGTTCAATAAAATAATTCAAAAAATATTTACTCAGTTAACTACCTTTAAAGCCAACCCGTACCACCCTTTAGTTTGGATAAATGGTAGCCCTAAAATAGGTAAAAATGTTGTTATTTCTGGCTTCTCTGAAATAAACGCCAATCACGTCAATGTTACTATTGGCGATAATTGTGATATTGCTTCATTTGTTGCTATCAATGCGGCAGATTCTCATAAGAGGTGTCTTGGCTTATCAGATGAAATAGAAAGAAAAGATATTATTATTGGCAACAATGTTTTTATAGGGTCACATAGTGTTGTAAAAGGTGGGGCGAATATTGGCAATTACTGTGTTATTGGTGCGGGAACAATTGTTGAGGGTGTTGATATACCAGATTACTCTTTAGTTGTTGGCAACCCAATGGTTATTAAGAGAGATTACTATAAAAAGTGATAGAACATAATAAACCTACTTTAGGAAAACAAGAACAACAAGCAGTTTCTAAAGTGCTTGAGTCTGGTTATATCGTCCAAGGTATAGAAGTTGAAAGGTTTGAAAATGAGTTCTGTGATTTTTTAGGCCTACCAGAGCGACATGCAGTTGCTTTATCTAGTGGCACATCAGCATTATTCATGGCACTTTGGTCTTTAAATGCCAAAAATAAATCTATTGCAATGCCTGTTTATGCGTGCTCAGCATTACGTAATGCTGTGGCTATGGCGCAAGCAAAAGAAGTTTTGATTGATAATGCAGTGAATGGTCCTAATATTTGTTTAAATCAATTGCAAAAAAGTAATGCAGATATTGCTATTGTCCCGCACATGTTTGGTTTGCCGAATGAAATTCAAAATATTAAAGATATAGATGTTATCGAAGATTGTGCCCAATCATTAGGGGCTTCGATTGACAATAAAAAAACAGGATTGATAGGTAAAGTTGGTATCTTTTCTTTTTATGCAACAAAGCTAATGACATCTGGCGGACAAGGCGGAATGTTTGTTTCAAAAGATAAGAATTTAGTTGACAGAGTGAGAGATTATCGTGATTTTGATTGTCGAAGAGATAAAAAACACAGATTCAACTTTCAGATGACGGATGTCCAAGCGTCTATTGGTAGAGTTCAGTTGAGGAAATTACCTAATTTTTTAGAGAGAAGACAAGAAATATTTACAATGTATAAAGAATCAGGTTTAGACTTAATAGAAAGCAAAAATAACACACCTGTGTATTATCGTGCTGTAATAAGAGTCAACAATCCTGTCAAAATTAAAGGCAAGTTATTAAAGCAAGGCATTAAAACAATAATACCTATTGAGGATTGGGAATTACTGGACAATGGTTCTGAATATAAGAATGCCTACCACTTAACTCAAACAACTCTATCTTTGCCAATTTATCCTTCATTAACAAACAGAGATGTTACAAATATTGTCAATCAATTAAATAAAGTGATCAAATGATTTTAACCGCACATCAACCAGTTTATTTACCCTGGTTAGGCTTGTTCCATAAAATTGCATTAGCAGACCTATTCTGTTATTTTGATATTGTTCAGTATCAAAGGAAAGATTATAATAACAGGAATAAAATAAAAACCAGTAATGGTGAATTGTGGCTTTCTGTACCGGTAGAGTCTAAGGGCCATTTGAACAAAAATGTATCTAAAATATTAATTGTTCAAGATAATTGGGTTAAAAAACATCTTAAATCAATAGAGTTAAACTATAAAAAAACCCCTTTTTTTAAAGACTATTTTCCTGAGTTGCAGTCTATATTGATCAATGAGTCAAAGAATTCATTGGGGCATCTTAATTTAAAATTATTAGAATATTTTATGGAATGTTTGAAGGTTGATACGCCGATAGTTAAGGCAAGTGATTATAGTTTTGATGGTATTGGGTCTGACTTAGTATTAGATATGTGCGTTAAATTAGGTGCAGATAGCTACATTTTTGGTGAACAGGGTAAAAACTATGCAGATGTTAAAGCTTTTAAAGAAGCGGAGATTGTAGTTGAGTTTCAAAATTACATCCATCCAATCTATAGGCAAATGGGTAGAGACTTCTTACCATATATGTCTATAATTGATTTGCTGTTTAATGAAGGTGATAAGAGCTACGATATACTAATGTCAAATAATATAGGATAATTCTGATGAATGGCTTTTCTGAAGAATGGGATGAAATATACAATAAAAACCTACAACTTACATCTTGGCCATGGTCAGATTTGGTTTCTTTAGTTTATCGACACTGTAGTAGTGCTATAAGCAGAAATGGATTGGTGTTTGAATTGGGTTGTGGTGCTGGCCCAAATATCCCATTTATACAATCACTTGGTATGAACTATTATGGAGTTGAGGGCAGTGAAACTGTGGTTAACAACCTTCATCAAAAGTTTCCTGAATTAAAGGAAAATGTGACTGTTGGTGATTTTACTCAAGAGGATTGCTTTTCTAGGTTGCCAGAGGTTGATATTATTGTTGATAGGGCGTCAGTTACTCATAATAATCAATTAGCTATTGTTAGCACATTGAAAAATAGTTACGACGTACTAAGATCTGACGGTTATTTTATTGGTATTGATTGGTTTTCAACCAAGCACTCAGATTTTGCATTAGGTCGTGAGAGTGGCGATGTTTATACTCGTACTGATATAGTAGGGGGGCAGTTTGAGAATGTTGGTAATGTGCATTTTTCTGATGAAAAACATCTGCGCTCACTATTTTCAAGTTTTGATATAATCTCTCTTAAAGAGAAAGTAATTAATACTTATGAGCCGAAAAGTAATCACCAGTTTTCATCATGGAATATAGTAGCAAGAAAGAGATGAGTAAAATTATATTAGTTGTAGCGGCACATCCAGATGATGAAGTATTGGGTTGTGGTGCATCTATAGCAAAGTGGACGGCATCAGGAGATATAGTTCATATTCTCATTATGGCAGAAGGGCAAACTTCTAGAGAAACATCCAAAAAAAGGAATACAAAGATTAAAGAGTTATCGGAATTGATTGAGTCAGCAGAACAAGCCGGAAAAGTTCTTGGTGTAACCTCAGTGAATTTCCTCAATCTTCCAGATAATCGCATGGACTCATTGAATCTTTTAGATGTGACTAAGGCAGTTGAAAAGGTAATAGAAGAATTAAAACCACAAATAGTAATAACACATCATTCTGGCGATTTAAATATTGATCATCGTATTACTCATGAAGCAGTTATGACAGCGTGTAGACCACAACCTGGACATTCTGTTCGTCGTTTATTGGCATTTGAAGTAGTATCAAGCACTGAATGGCAATCAATAGGTTCATATGCTACTTTTCAACCGAATTGGTTTGAAAATGTTCGAGAGACTATTGATCTAAAGCTTACGGCATTAAGTATGTATAAATCAGAAATGCGAAATTGGCCACATCCGAGATCTCTGGTAAATATTACAAACTTATCAAAATTTCGAGGCAGTTCGGTTGGTTTTGAGGCTGCAGAAGCGTTTATGTTAATTAGAGAATTAAAATAGAATAATGTTTTGCCAAATATCGATAAACATATGCACTAGATCGCTAGTCTATAAGGTTGTTATTATATGAATATTTATTGGAGTTTTTTTGAAAGCAGTTATATTAGCAGGTGGTTATGGCACACGTATTAGTGAGGAGACTGATAATATCCCCAAGCCAATGATTCAAATTGGACACAAACCTATGCTCTGGCACATAATGAAAATATACTCTTCACATGGGGTTATTATAGTGCCCCAACAAATTAAGACAACAATTTAAGATTTCTTATTTCGAACGAGTTAAACTTAACCCAATAATTCGGAGTAAAAAATATGAGTAAAAAACGAACAAACTACACCTCAGCATTCAAGA
>Ga0233443_1002020_pt1 | contig 16242 bp, 14 predicted proteins | sample SI_123_September_2_FD_182784 | JGI IMG/M metagenome (GOLD analysis project Ga0233443, IMG submission 182784) | Seawater microbial communities from Saanich Inlet, British Columbia, Canada - SI_123_September2016_200_MG | ecosystem: Environmental > Aquatic > Marine > Inlet | place: Canada: British... | reverse complement strand
GGTAATTTACAAGCCCGATCCGGTCTATTGTTTCGCCAATCCGCTCATGCTCCAGGGCGTTTTCTGCAAAGAAGTCGACCGTGTCCTGTGCCAGTTCCAAAAGACGATCAAAATCTTCGTCTGTATCCAGGCGCATGAACGGGATAATCACCGACCCCATCAGATCACCAATTTTCAGCGAGCGTTTGCCTCCAAGACAAATTGTAACGCCGCGATCCTTGCCAGGTGACAACGCCTTGTTCATGACATTGATGCAGTGCATGCAACGCACACAGCTGTTGTCATCAATTTCCATGGTGTCGTCATCATTGAGGGTAATGGCATTGGTCGGGCAGTTCATCTGCACGGATTCAGTAAAATACTTGCGGCCAACATCTTCCAGATAAAGTTTGACTTCATCCTGATCAATCTGGATCTCATCTGCCCAGGTTCCGATGACCGCCATATCGGCACGATGGATGGCGTTGACGCAGTCGTTCGGGCATCCGGAGAACTTGAACTTGAATTTATAAGGTAAAGCAGGGCGATGCATTTCATCGATCAGATCATTGATGATCATGCGATGGGCACGGACCTCGTCATAACAAGACTGCTCGCAACGTGCATGTCCAACACAGCTCATGGAGGTCCGAAGCGCTGGCCCGGCACCTCCGAGATCAAAGCCGTTTTCATTCAGTTCATCAAAAGCAGGCTGAACATTTTCGGTTGAGACGCCCTGAAACATGATGTCACCGCTTTGACCATGCAAAGCAATCAAACCAGAGCCATGTTTTTCCCAGATATCACACATCTTGCGCAAGGTAGCAGTGTCATAGTGCATGCCAGCAGGTGGTTGAATTCGCAAAGTGTGGAATTCTTTCGAATCAGGATAATCCTCAGCGACTTCAGAAAACCTGGGGATTACACCGCCGCCATATCCATAGACACCAACAGTACCGCCCTTCCAGAAACCTTTGCGGGTTTCATAGGAATGCTCCAGCTGCCCCAACAGATCTTTCATCATGTCGGCGTGCGGTTTTTCTTCATCTGTCGCCAGACGCTTGAGCCCGGTAACAAAACTGGGCCACGGTCCGTTTTCCAATTCATCAAGCATTGGAGTTTCGCGAATTTTCTTGGTCATCTATCCCTCCCTCAGAGATCGCCTGCACGTGTGCTGCACAATTTTACCAGCTCATTGCACCTGAATTGTCCGGGTTTGATCCCTGATCAAAAACAGCGCATATGTCACACACAGGTGACCTTCCATATTTCGTACATTATAATATGCTCATATTCAAACAGATGGCCAGAAGATTCTTAAATGAAATAGCGATTTATATTTTCTGGAATTATTCTAATCCAAGGAATAACCATGTAACTCTATGCGTATAACAGCTTTTTCTTATATACATTTTCCATTAGGTTGATCCGACAAAAATGTCTTTCACCCTCACTTTTCGCCTCCGGCACCGCCAATCACTGGATATGACATGACAAAAAACAGTTCTGATGGTTCCAATCGAAATGAATATCAGTGGAGTGGAAACCCATTTGATGCTGACGATGATACGGCTTACAGGGCCTGGCGAAACTGGAAACTGGAAGTTGTCAGCAAATCATCAGAGCAGGATCCAATCATTGAGATCAGCGATCCTGTTAACCCGAACCAGACGACAATCGAGCAGATATATGCGGCCTGCGAAGCCAATAATATGGCCCTGTTCCGTACATCAGAAAACCAGCTTGCTGATCGTGGAACATTCCGGCGTTTCATGTCCGCAATGGGTTTCAGGAACCTTCGGGGTCATTTGTTATCAGACGATGACGATATCTCGACCATCACACCTTCCGAACGTAATACGGTCAAGGGCGAGTATATTCCGTACACTGGCAAAGCATTGAGCTGGCATACAGACGGCTATTACCACGAAGCTGATAACCCGATCAGATCCATGACCCTGTATTGTGCACACCAGGCAGCAAGTGGCGGTGAAAGTGCGTTTATCGATCATGATATGATCTACATGCGTCTGCGTGACCAAAACCCGGATTATGTACGTGCCTTGATGCGGCCTGATGCCATGACGGTGCCTGCAAATACACTGGGTGGAACGGAAATCCGACCAGCCCGAACGGGTCCTGTATTTATGGTGGACCCCGCCAGCGGGTTCCTGTCGATGCGCTATACGGCCCGAAAAATAAGCATTGAATGGCCCGATGATGATCAAATGATCAAGGCGCGCACCGCCCTCGAAGCACTTTTGTCCGATACAAGTGATGATAGCCTGATAACAAGAAGACGCTTGTCAGCGGGCGAAGGGATCATATGTAACAATGTGCTTCACCTGAGGGGCGGCTTTGAAGACCCTTCACGTGTTCTATACAGAGGTCGCTTTAGCAATCGGGTCGGCAAGTAGAGTTTTGAAAACAGGAAAAATGAAATGGTATTAATCAGCCAGGTATTGAAATTTCACCCGGAGATCAAATCCTTTGATGAATTTGTTCCGATTATCCGGGCATTGGGTGAACAAGGCGAAATCCTGATTTCCATGGACGAACGTCCGGGCTTCCCCAACACGCCCGCTAATTGGGAATTTGTTCTGGAAAATGCCTTTACGTTCGGGCGCGGATAATGGCCGGGGAATTTGAAGAGGCCGTCAATGATCTTGGCAAGTTTGATCTGCCTTATGGCCGAGAAGTCCGCATGGAAGAAATCGTTTATGAAGGTGGCATGAAATTGCTGCGGCTGCGGCTGCGTGAAGGTAAACGGCACACCGTCATTGAACTTGATCCTGCAAGTGCCAAAGCGTGGGCTGGTGTTCTCGGTCCCTGGGCCAAAGACAACTCAGCTAGTTCAGATTGATTTTACGTTCCAGTGGGGCGTTGTTGCGGGCAGTCCAGTCAGCCAGTGATCCGTCATACATGCGAATATTCTTGCCGCCCAGTAATTCACTGGTAACAAACCAGGTGATGGAGGCCCAGTGGCCTGTGTTGCAAAAAACAAACAATGGATCACCATTCACAAGACCAGCAGACGTTGCCAGTTTTTTCAGACTGGATGTTTTCCGAAAATAACCGCCCCCATTATCCGTCAACCATTGCCCGGGCAGGCTGACCGCCCCTGGCAAGGTACCAGCAGATCGAACGGCACCGCTTTTCTGAAGTCCCAGATACTGCATGGTTGGTCGTGCGTCCAGGGATACCTCACCCCTAGCCCGAGCCGATTTAACGGCTTCCCTATCCATCAACATTGTCATTCTCAAGGCGGGGATGAAAGTACCTTTCGCATTTTTCTCAATGCCACTTCGAACAGGGTTCAAGGGTGTTTTCCCATCCGGTTTTCGCATGCTTTGCCAGGCCGCCATACCACCATCCAGAATAGAGACCCTGTCATGGCCCAGGACCTTGAAACTCCAGTAGAGGCGTGTGGCCATGCCCATATCCCCGGCACTCCAGCCCGGGGCAATCAAGACAACATGTGACTGGCTCCCGATTCCCAGTTGCCCTATTTTCCGGACCAGCTGTTTGAGGCCTGGACCGTCTGTGGGAAGTAAGCCTGGAACATCCTTGATCGTCTGGCGCCAGCCATCATTGCCATAATCTGAATGAACCGCACCCGGAATATGACCTGCAGAATAGCTGCGCAGATCCCTGAGATCGATCAAAACACGATCATTCGTTGCCGGATTTTGTCGCAGCCATTCAACACTGACTAAGGGTGTCGCAACAGTCTGCGCAACAGCATCAAAGGCACCTGCCACGAGAAGTACAGACAAAATAAATTTCGCAATATGTAAGGTGGATTGGCGAAACATGTATCCTCCGACGATAGCCAAACAGAACTGATAGTATCAGACAGCCGGGAACCGAAGACCATGTCAACAATGCTCACAATGGAGTGAGAAGCCATTTCAGAAATTGCTCGGAAACCAGATAGTTATCTAACACTGTTATTCATCACTCTTTGATCTTTGGATTTTGCCATGACCGGAAAACAGAAATTCGCGGGCTTTTGCCTGTCCGTGTTCCTCAGCTGGACAGCCGTACCTGCACAAGCTGCAAACCAAAATGGCATGGTCCGACAGGAAATGAGTGTCGCCTGGCACGAGGCATGGCCAAAGCTGAAATCTGCAATCCAGAAGAACCAGATGGGTATCGTCTCAAGAGCCAGCGCAAGCGCCGGTGCCAAAGGCAGAGGTGTCATCATACCTGGCAACATGGTAATCGGCGTCTTCCGCAACGACTTTGCTGTGCGCATGCTGGCGGCCAGCATTGATGCCGGTATTGAAGCACCACTGAGGTTTTACCTGACGGAAACACCTTCAGGTAAAGTGCAGCTGAGTTATCGAAAACCAGTCGCCACTTTTGCACCTTACGGTGCGGGTGATCTTGCCGTTCTGGCGCGTGAACTGGATGAAATCTTCGCGCGCATCGCCCGTGACGCAGTGAAATAGCCGTTCGCAGATATGACAATAATCTCTGACTTTTCAGGTAACCGTAACACACCTGTACAAACCCATATCGTTATAGCCGCGACAATATTGCTGGCATGTGGATTATGGCTGGTTCAACTACATGGCTGGCACCAGGCCAGGCTATATGGCGTTGGCGTTGCGATGGGGTTGGTGCTGTATCATGCCACTTTTGGTTTCACCGGCGCCTGGCGTCAAATGCTGGTTCACCGGCAAACAGCTGGGGTAGAGGCGCAGTTGCTGATGCTGGCGGTTGCAACATTGATTTTCGCACCGGCGCTGGCGAACGGTGAGTTGTGGGGAACCCGTGTTAGCGGAGCCGTCGCCCCCATCGGAATGCAAGTCGCTGTGGGTGCCTTCCTGTTTGGCCTTGGCATGCAGTTAGGCGGTGGATGTGGATCCGGGACGTTGTTCACAGTAGGTGGCGGCAGTGCACGTATGGTTCTTACCTTGGTCGCATTTTGCGCAGGTTCTTTCTGGGCCAGCCTTGATATGCTGTGGTGGGTCAATACTCCCCGCCTACCGGGTGTCGCGTTGGGCGATATCTGGGGCTGGCCTCTGGCAGCTCTCGCCCAATTAACTGTACTGGCCGTCCTGTTCTTGATGATTAGGCGGTGGAGGCGACCCTTACGAACAAGTAACCACAGCCCTTTCTCCTGGCACAGCTTGTATCAAGGCCCATGGTTGCTGGGCTGGGGTGCTATCGCCCTCGCCCTCCTGAACTGGATCACACTCGGATTGTCCGGACACCCATGGACGATCACCTGGGCTTTTACCTTGTGGGGTGCCAAGGTCGCGTCATTTGCTGGCTGGACACTGTCAGACACCTGGTTCTGGACTGGAGGCTTCACCGAAAATGCGCTGACCAATCCTGTATTGGCAGATGAAACCTCGGTGATGAATATCGGCATCGTTATCGGTGCATTTTTGGCTGCAGGTCTTGCGGGTCGGTTCGCCCCAGACTTTCAAATACCGCTGCGAAGTTTGGCCGCAGCGATCATTGGTGGACTGATGATGGGCTATGGTGCCCGCATAGGCTTTGGCTGTAATATAGGTGCGTTCTTTTCAGGCATCGCTTCAACCAGTTTACATGGCTGGATGTGGGCCCTGTTTGCGCTCGGTGGCTCATGGATTGGTGTAAGGTTTCGCCCTGCGTTTGACCTTCAAAATTAACGCAGATCAAACATAACCAGTTTAGCGATCTGTTTCTTCGATCCCTAATTCACCCCGGTCCCAGTTACGAGACAGCGCGATAATAATGACAAACCCTGTGCCTGACATTGCAGCCATGGCGTAGAAAGCCTCGCCTCCAAACAAGCTGTAAAGGATTCCGGCAGAAGGCATGGCGATCGCAAAAATCAATCCAAGTGACACGGAGGAATACAGACTCTGGGCACTTGCCGATAGTCCCGCCGGAATAGCTTTTGCAAGAAAGAACATTGCACCCAGGTGGGCAGCACCAAAGGTGATTCCATGCAGGGCTTGCAGGAAGAATAGAAAACCAAGATTGTCGGCCGAGCCAGTGAAAGTCCAGCGCAGAACCCCGGCCCCCGCACCGAGCAGAAGTAAGCCGACAGGATCGATCTTTTTCAGGGTCGCCGTGGCGAAGGCAAACAGAAAAATTTCGGCAACAACACCTATTGCCCAGAGATAGCCGATAATCTCCCTGCTGATTCCGATGGATTGCCAGTAAATTGTGCTGAAACCATAGAACATGACATGCGATCCCTGGGCCAGACCTGCACCCAACAAGAACATCCAGAATACCGGGTTGCGCAACAAGGGGAGCAAGGGTTGGGGCTTCGTGTGAACCGTTTTTTTGTTCACTTTGGGCAGCAGGAAAGCAGAAGCCAGGATCAACGCTGTCGTGCCAAAGACCAGCCACAAGATCCAGTCTTCATCTCTGCCATGCAACCACATCCCGCCAAGAATTGCGGCCAGTGCATAAGAAACAGAACCCCATAAACGCACCCGCCCATAGTCGACTTGTCCAGTGGCTGAAGCCATCAGAGTCAGATTGTCGGTTAACGGGCCAATGGGGCTGAAAAAGAATGCCAGCATGATCGTTGCTGCAAGCAGAGCCAGATAGCCTTCGGCAATAAAGAAAACACCAACTGACAACAGACTGAACAGGGAGAGCAGCAATATGGCTCGCTGGCGATTGCCGTTGCGGTCAACAAGGCGGGCAATAATCGGACTACCAATTATTTTAAGAACCGTACCGCTACCCAGCAACAGACCAATATCTCCGGCGCTCAGTCCCTTGCTTTCCAGCCATACTGGCCAAAAAGGCACAAACACGCCGATGGATAAGAACAGAAAGCCATAAAAAACTGAAAGCCGCGCCGTCAATGCTACCCCCGAATATATACTGCGGTTGTCTTTGGACGAAGTTTCCAGATATCTAGAAGACAAGGAACTGGAGCGGGCGAAGAGAATCGAACTCTCGTCTTAAGCTTGGGAAGCTCCTGCTCTACCATTGAGCTACGCCCGCCTGTCTGACACGACAAATTATTAATGCCTGTTATCAATGTTCAATTAAAGCCCGACAGAGAAATTGTCCAGATGCGAGGGTCAGGAATTCCCCATCAAATCTGTCAGGGCGTGCTGCAACTGGCTCATGGTAAAGGGCTTTTCCAACAGAGGTACGACCAGACCACTGGCTTCATTACCTGATCGGAACTCATCTGGATAACCTGAAACCAGTAGAACAAGGGGCGAACCTTCTTTAGCGGAAAGTTCTCGCGCGAGGTCATACCCACTTCTTCCACCTGGCATGACAACATCGCTCAGGAGGATATCAATATCAGAACGGGACCCCAGAATTTCGAGAGCTTCTGCGCCGTCTCGAGCTTCAAGAACAGTCCAACCAAGCTTCTTCAACATCATGCAAGTGGTTACCCGAACATCCGGGTTGTCTTCTGTTACAAGGATAAGGCCATTTACGTTACCAATATCGTTCATATTTCCTGCATCTTCCAAATTGTGTGTCTTGTTACAATTTTGTCGCAGCACTCCGCGATATAGTCTTCGGCAAGATCAGTAAAATGATTGTAGCTTTTTCGGCCACCTAATATCAATCACCACGTTTTTGCCAGGAATTTCCCTCCTCTCATCACTTCACACCTTGGTGATAAACCCGCGCACATGTTGACTTTAGCCAACTTCAATCTGATTTTACATAATATCAAGATTCAAGTATGAACCGGAGTTTGAATGTCTTTAACCGCTGAAGTGTTACGTCCGACACCGAACAAGTTTTCCGATCCCGAAACGACGGCCAAAGGTGAAAAGAGGGCTATTGTTTCCATGAAGGCATTGGAAACTCTTTGGTTCAACACCGGTACGATTTGCAATCTGGCTTGCTCACATTGTTATATAGAATCCAGCCCCGAAAATGATGACCTGATTTATTTGCAAACTGAAGAAATCGTCCGCTATCTGGATGAATTGCAACAGTTGGACGCGGGTCAGATCGAAATAGGATTTACCGGCGGTGAACCTTTCATGAATCCATCTTTCCCGGAGATGTTGGAAGCTAGCCTGCAACGCGGGCATCGTGTTTTGGTACTAACCAATGCCATGCGCCCAATGATGAAACAGTCTGATCATTTACAAACCTTGCAGCGACGTTGGGGAGAACAATTGACGCTGCGCATTTCGCTGGACCACTACACACAGCCTTTGCACGACGAAGAGCGCGGTGATTTCGCCTGGCAGAAAACCATGCCTGGCGTTCAGTGGTTGATAGAGCGCGGCTTCAATTTGCAAGTCGCAGGCCGAACTTGCTGGCCGGAAAGTGAAGAGGAAATCCGTCAGGGTTTTGCCAAACTGTTTCAAGAACTTGACCTGCAACTGGATGCCGATAGCCCTGCCCACCTTGTGCTTTTTCCTGAAATGGACGAAGGCCGCGACGTACCAGAAATTACGGACGCTTGCTGGGGTATCCTGGATGTTTCACCAGACAACATGATGTGCGCGACATCACGCATGATTGTACACCGCAAGGGTGAACCGGAAGCCCGAATTGCGGCCTGCACGCTGCTGCCGTATGACCCACAGTTTGACCTCGGCTCTTCTCTTGGTCGGGCGAATACTTCAGTCAGCTTGAACCATCCATTCTGCTCGGAATTTTGTGTTCTTGGCGGAGCATCCTGCAGTGCCTGATAGAGCGGTGGGGAAAACTACGGTCCTTGACCTCGGGGAAATTAGCGAACCGGTCCTTGTTTTTGGTGGCCCTTACAGCAATTTGCAGGCGACCGCAGCTATGATGCAATCTGCCCGCAACCTCGGCATAAAGCCCGGGCGGGTCATTTGCACTGGTGACATTGTTGCCTATTGCGGAAACCCAGAAGAGACCACAGACATTATTCGCGACGCAGGCATTCATGTTATTCAGGGTAATTGTGAAATCTCTTTCGGCAATGATGCCGACAGTTGCGGATGCGGTTTTGATGCAGGAACGACGTGTGATCGATTGTCGGTGCAATGGTACGATTTTGCCAAAAATAGTTTGAGCCAGGAAGCAGCGACCTGGATGTCCACGCTGCCAACACAAATCCGATTTCAGATGGGGGGCAAGAGTCTTGCTGTCGTGCATGGCGCACCTTCATCAGTCAATCAATTTGTTTTTCCGTCCACCGCAGTAGAAACCAAACTATCTGAGATAACTGAAGCTGACTGCGATGGGATCATTTGTGGGCATTCGGGTTTACCCTTCACCCAGATATTTGACGGTTTGCTTTGGCATAATGCCGGCGCTATCGGACTTCCCGCGAATGACGGCACCCGCCGAACCTGGTTCAGCATGATCACACCTGATAAACAGGGACTACGATTTGAGCATTTACCACTCGAATATGACGCCGAGGCTGCCTCCGGCGAAATGTTGGCGGCAGGGTTACCAAACGAATATGCGAACGCGCTGACCAGCGGATTGTGGGACAATTGCGATATTCTCCCTGCCCAGGAAACGAACCAGCAAGGTGTTCCGTTGTCATTTGAGCCAACTTATTGGTCTTCCTTGCGCGACGCCGCAGAATAGTCAGGTTTGCTCCGGCTTGACCGAAACCGGCACGGGGTATATATCTCGGACTTCGTCGTGGTGATTTGAGCCGGCCGGCTTGCAGCCACGTTAATCATATAGCTAAAAGGTCGGGGCGAATAAAACCCTGGCTATCCTGGCCGGGGATTTTTTTTGCTCCCTGGTCTTGAGATATCATAGAGGACCGGACTGTGAGCAGTAATATGGATCAGAAGAACATAGATCAGAAGAACATAGATCAGAAGACCTGGCGAAGTGCGACCAAAGCCGTTCGAGGCGCAACCATGCGCAGTGGATTTGGCGAAACCAGCGAAGCCATATTCATGACATCAGGTTATGTCTATGACACAGCAGAAGCTGCTGAAGCCCGTTTCAAAGGTGAAGAAGAAGGTTTCATCTATTCCAGATATGCCAATCCCACCGTTGCCATGTTTGAGCAACGTATGGCTTTGCTTGAAGGCGCGGAAGCCGCAGCCGCGACAGCCAGTGGCATGGCCGCAATCCATGCCTCGTTGCTCAGTCAGGTAACGGGTGGCGACAGGGTCGTCGCATCACGCGCATTATTTGGATCTTCACTCTATATCCTTGAAGACATGCTGCCGGGCTTTGGTGTCGATGTCACCATTGTAGACGGAACGGATATCGACCAATGGCGCACTGCTCTGGCACCGGGTGCCAAATGCGTTTTAATGGAAACCCCTGCCAATCCCACGCTGGAAGTTATCGACATAGCCGCCGTATGTGAACTTGCTCACAAGGCCGGTGCCAAGGTCATCGTCGACAACGCCTTTGCCACGCCGGTTTTACAACACCCGCTGGAACTTGGTGCTGACATCGTCATGTATTCCGCAACCAAACATATAGACGGGCACGGTCGTTGTATGGGTGGCGTTGTACTCGGTACCGAGGAGTTTATTACCGAGACCATCGGTCCTTTTATGAAACATACCGGCCCCAGCCTGAGCCCCTTTAACGCCTGGGTCATGCTGAAAGGACTTGAGAGCCTGGATTTGCGTGTTCGGAAACAAACCGAAAATGCAGCCAAAGTTGCGCGTTTTCTGGCTGATCATGGACAAACCGGGCAGGTTTTGTATCCGTCGCACGCCGATCATCCACAGCACGAAATCGCCATGAAACAAATGTCGGAAGGAGGCAACATGATTGCTTTTGAACTTCTGGATAGTGCCGGAAAGCAAACCAAGGAAGCTGCTTTCTCATTCCTTAATGCATTGAATCTGGTCGATATTTCCAACAATCTGGGAGATTCGAAAAGTCTGATTACCCACCCGGAAACGACAACGCACCAGCGCCTGACACCGGAAGCCCGGGAAGTATTGGGGATCGGGTCCGGTCTGGTCAGGCTGTCTGTAGGACTGGAGGATCCCGACGATTTGATCGAAGACATGGGTGCTGCCCTGGAACAAACAAAAGGCTGACAAAGCCTCGCGGGTCGGACTTGAAATTGCTTGTTGGACTGGACTTATGGACCAGGAAGCACGATATAGTTTCGAGGTTGTTGCAAATGAATAGCAATTGCCGACTACTACACTTCCGGGATATCCTGATTTAGCGTTTGAACGAAAAAAGCGACAATGTACAGCCAGACAACAAATTCAATCCAGGTAACGGTCGAGCCAACCTATCTGGACGATCAATCCAGCCCCGACGAAGACCATTACGTCTGGGCCTATTCGGTTCGTATTGAGAATCAGGGACCGAAGATCGTACAACTGAAAAACCGTTATTGGCATATTACAGATGCCCGCGGTCACATCCAGGAAGTCCGTGGTCCGGGGGTCATTGGCGAACAACCGGTTTTGAAGCCGGGTGAATCCTTTGAATATACGAGTGGTACACCTTTGGGTACGCCGTCGGGTATCATGTTGGGTACCTATGAGATGACAACAGACGATGGCGAACAATTTGATGTGGATGTTCCAGCATTTTCTTTGGACAGCCCGTTTCAGCAACGCTCACTTCATTAGGGGATCAGGTTATGAATTATCAGGGACCGGAAGGCTCAGTTGCTGATACTGGAAAACCCAGTCGTGAAGAAGCTGAAGATGCTATCCGCACGCTCATTAGATGGGCCGGAGACGATCCGTCTCGGGAAGGTTTGTTGGGAACACCGGACAGGGTTGCCCGCGCCTACGAGGAGCATTTCGCCGGATATAGTGACGATCCCGTAGCCTATCTGCAGCGAACATTTGAAGAAGTCGAGGGCTATGACGAAATGGTCGTGCTGCGCGACATTCGTTTCGAATCCCACTGCGAACATCATATGTTGCCGATCATAGGCCACGCCCATATCGCCTATTTACCCAACAAGCGTGTTGTCGGTATCAGCAAGCTCGCGCGCCTTGTGGAAGTGTTTGGCAAGAGGCTGCAAATTCAGGAAAAACTGACAGCCCAGATTGGCGGCTCCCTGAACGAAGTTCTGGCACCAAAAGGTGTCGGTGTTGTTATCGAGGCTACACACCAGTGTATGACAACCCGAGGGGTGCGCAAACCCGGTGTGTCCATGGTAACCAGCACGATGCTGGGTGCTTTCCGGGACGATCCCATGACCCGGCGGGAATTCCTGGCGATCATCAACAGCCCATCGAATTTCGCCAACGTTTGAGGTCGGCAGCGTTTCGCTTTTGCGAACCTGTCGCCAATAACAACAATCAGCACATGGACAATCCAGGCCGGGACAACGATAATCCGCCCGACTGATGACCTGGAATGAACAAATATCGTGATTGAATCCGGTGATTGAATTTCGCCCCATCTTTTTTGTTATCGGCATCCTGCTGTCCATGCTGGGTATGGCGATGCTGGTCCCCGCCATTGCCGATGCTGCAACCGACAATCCGGATTGGGCTGTTTTCCTAGCTTCTGCATTTGTGACATTGTTTGTCGGCGGCACCCTGATCCTGACGACCAGAGCCAAGTTCAGCAATCTTGTTGTCAGACAAGCCTTTATTCTGACGACTGCCGCGTGGGTCGCGCTGGCAGCGTTCGCGGCACTGCCCTTCGCCTTTTCAAATCTTGGCCTGAGTTATACAGACGCTTTTTTTGAAGCCATGTCGGGTATTACAACGACGGGCTCCACCGTCATTACCGGTCTGGATACGGCCCCTCCCGGCATTCTGCTTTGGCGGGCCCTGCTGCAATGGCTGGGTGGCATTGGTATCATCGTGATGGCAATTTCAATTTTACCACTTCTGCAGGTCGGTGGCATGCAACTGTTTCGCATGGAATCGTCAGACAGTTCTGACAAGGCGTTTCCGAGAGTTGCGCAAATATCAGCGGCCACGGCGATCATCTATACAATTCTGACACTGGTTTGTGCCGTAGCCATGTGGGCTGCTGGCATGACGCCTTTCGAGGCCGCAGCCCACAGCATGACGACAATCGCAACGGGTGGTTTTTCAACGTCCGATGCGTCCATTGGACATTTCGACAGCGCCTTGATGGACTGGATCGTGATCATTTTCATGATCCTCGGTAGTCTGCCCTTTGTCTTGTATTTTGCCATGATTCGCGGCAATCCCCGTGCTCTTGTGCGGGATACGCAAGTGCAGTGGTTTTTAATCACAGTTGCCGTTTCGATCTTGTTGGTTGCCTTCTGGCTGGTTTCAAAAAATGACATCGAGCTGATGCGCGCTATTCGTTTATCTTCATTTAATGTCGTTTCCATTATCACGGGTACCGGATATGCCAGCGCTGACTACAATGCCTGGGGTTTGTTACCTGTGACGGCCTTTTTCTTCTTTATGTTTATCGGTGGCTGTGCCGGATCGACGTCCTGCGGCATCAAGATTTTTCGTTATCAGATTCTGTTCGCCAACGCCCGGGTTCAGTTTCGGCGCATGTGGCAGCCCAACGTCGTATATTCACCACGCTATAATCACAAACCCATACCCGAATCAGTTACTGACGCGGTGATGAGTTTCTTTTTCATGTTCGCGCTGATTTTTGGTGTTCTGGCCCTGGCGCTTAGCCTGATCGGCCTTGATTTCGTCACCGCCGTATCAGGTGCTGCGACGGCCATTGCGAACGTTGGACCAGCCCTGGGGCCGACCATCGGTCCCTCTGGCACTTTTGCTCCACTACCCGATGCTGCCAAATGGGTGCTGAGCATCGGTATGTTGCTGGGGCGACTGGAGCTGTTTACGGTTCTGGTGTTATTCAGCCCGGCGTTCTGGCGAGCTTGATTTTCATTCTGCTGGCGCCGGCAAGACCGGTTTCCTGATCTTACCCAATAATCGGCTACGCAAGTTCGCGATATCGCCCTGCATTGCCATCAAGGATGGAACCACAATCAAAACCAACACCGTCGCTACACCCAGGCCAAACACCAGTGTTATGGCCATGGGAATGATAAACTGTGCCTGCAAGCTGGTTTCAAACATCAACGGCAACAACCCGCCAATCGTTGTCAATGACGTCAACAGAACAGCACGCACCCGGTCTTTCGATCCTCCGATTATTGCCAACAGATAATCTTCACCATCGGCGATGCGTTCTTCGATCGTACTGACAAGAATAATGGAGTTGTTTACCAGAATACCTGCCAGGCCCATCAGGGAAATCAGACTGAGCATGCTGAGGCTGTAGCCCATGATCAGGTGTCCCATAATCGCGCCAACCACGCCGAAAGGAATGATGGCCATAACAACAAAGGGCCGCGTGTAACTGGCGAACACCCACGCCAGGACAATATAGATTGCACCCAGACCGACGATTGCACCTGTCCGGGCTTCACCAAGTGTACGAGCTTCTTCTTCAGATTTTCCTTTGAACGTATAATCCACGCCGTGACGCCTGGCGATATCAGCCAGACCACTATTTTCAAGTGCTTCAATAGTCTGTGAGGATGTTGTCACAGCTTCATCAACTTCGGCTACGACTGAAACTTCGCGTGCGCCGTCCTCCCGTTTGATCCGGGCAAAGCCACGTGATTCGGACGTTTCGACGACTTCAGATAACGGTACTTCGACGCCACCTGGCCCTCTCAAATAGAGATCACTCAGGGCGCCTCTGCCAATTTCACCGCGCGGGAGCTGCACCCTGACCGTTACTTCTTCGTCTCCACGAGCAAACCGTTTTGCGATGTATCCCTGAAAGGCGTCACGTACCTGGCGACCAACATTTTGTGTTGTGAAACCCAAAGCTTTACCGTGAGGTGTTACCTTGAGGATTACTTCGCTTTTCCCATAGGGCAAATCATCGATTACATCTGAAATCCCCGGAAGCCTCTTGAGTAGTGCCTGGACTTCTTCGGAAGCTGCTTTGAGCGCCTTGGTGTCACCATTGGATAGGCGGACATCAATCTCCTTGCCTGGCGGCCCGACAGAGGGCGCCGAAAGAGAAACCCGATCTATGCCAGGGAGTGGCGTGATTTCCTTGCGCCAGGCTTCAAGAAAATCATTTGTGCGAATGGAGCGTAGATCGGATGCAACCAGTTCAACATGAATGCCACCGAGGTGGTCACCTGATACTGAGCCGAAGTCAGCGGCCTGGGATTGTCCGATCTTGGCAAAACTGGCCGTAATCAACCCACCCTTGCCGTCGGTCACTTTTTGTTCTGCCCGGCGCATGCCTGCTTCCAGATTTCGGATCATGCGTTCGGTTTGATTTCGCGGCGTTCCCGGAGCGAATACCACATTGGCAAAGATTGTATCGGCTTCTGGTGTCGGGAAAAAGTTAAACGGCAAGCGTCCGCCTGCAACAATACCGATGGAAATGATTAACATCGAAACTGTCGTGGCAAGAGTGACATATCGATAGTGAACGCACAAAGTCACAAGACGCTGGAACGGACCTTCCCTGAAGGACGCAAATCGATCATCGAACCAGCTGCGAAAACGTCCGGGGGCTTCGTCAACGCGCGGCAAGGCCTCTCGCAAGTGGCCAGGCAATACCAGAAAACACTCTACCAGACTGGCAACCAGAACAGCGATAACAACAAAGGGGATGGCGGAAATAACCTGACCAATAATGCTTGAGATCATGAAAATTGGCATAAAGGCTGCGATGGTTGTCAGCGATGAACTCAGGACCGGTGCCAACATGCGCATGGCACCTGCCTCTGCGGCTTCGACGGGTTTCATACCTCGGGCCCTGCGGGTCGCAGCATGTTCACCGACAACAATTGCGTCATCGACAATGATGCCGAGGGTCATGATCAGGGCGAACAAGCTTATCATATTGATGGTCTGGCCACTGACGAGCATCACGCCCATTGTCGCAAACAGTGCTGTCGGGATCCCGACGGCCACCCAGAAAGCAAGACGACCACTGAGGAACAGAAACAGCACCGCCAATACCAAAACCAGGCCACCAGCGCCATTGCGCAAAAGCAGTGAAATACGATCCCAGATCAATTCGGATTGCACATTGTAGTGCATTAATTCCAGGCCCTGAGGCAACGTTGGTCGAGTTCGTTCAATATAGTCATCAACGATTTCAGATTGTTCCAGTGCATCAGCGTCTTCGGCCCGGCTGATCAAAAGACTGATGGCCTGTCTACCCTGGCGCAAACCTTTAATACCCCCGTCTTCAAAGGCATCGCTGATAGTAGCGACGTCGCTGAGCAAAACTTTCTCACCGTTCTCCAGGGATCTGACCTCAATATCCGCGATTGTATCCGCCTGTTTTGCCAGGCCAAGGCTGCGGATTTGCATTTCAGCATCGCCCTCCAGCGTGCCGGACGGCATGTCCTGGGAACTGGACGCAATGCGTGCACCAATGTCCCCC
>Ga0233443_1002015_pt1 | contig 16251 bp, 11 predicted proteins | sample SI_123_September_2_FD_182784 | JGI IMG/M metagenome (GOLD analysis project Ga0233443, IMG submission 182784) | Seawater microbial communities from Saanich Inlet, British Columbia, Canada - SI_123_September2016_200_MG | ecosystem: Environmental > Aquatic > Marine > Inlet | place: Canada: British... | reverse complement strand
GTGTACAACCTTATGCTTTCCTTTGGTCCAACGGTTCAGCAAATATGAATCAGTTTTCTCTGATAGCAAATAATTACTGTGTCACTTTAAGTGATGACAATGGCTGTACTGTGGAAGCATGCAAAACAATATTTGAACCTATTGCAATAACTACCTATGAGCAAATAGCTTTGGTAAGTTGCGCCGGAGGTTCCGATGGAGCAATCAATCTCACTATTAACGGTGGTACACAACCATATCAATTCAGCTGGTCTAATGGTGAATTTTCGGAAGACCTGATACAACTTTCTGCTGCAACCTATACAGTTACAATAAGCGACCTGCACGGATGTACGATAATTGAAAGCTACACAATCTCAGAGCCCGATCCACTTAGCTACGTTAGTTCCATACAGAATATTGACTGCTTTGGTGGCAATAATGGCGAGATTTCAGTTGAAGTATCGGGTGGTGTTTCGCCATATAACTTTAATTGGTCCAATGGTGTTCTTAACCACGAAAACGAAAATCTACCGGTCGGTCAGTACGAGTTGACCATAAGCGATGATAATGGATGTACAAACACTGCAACTTTCAATCTCTCACAACCAGATCAGGTACTAATCACTTTATCAGAGACCAATGCCAGCTGCTTTAATTCAGGAGATGGATCAATATTGTCTGTTGTAGGTGGTGGTGTTAGTCCATATACCTACAACTGGTCACAGGGAAGCACATCAGTCAGTATTGATAATCTGGGAGTTGGAAGTTATACCCTGTATGTCAACGATGCAAACAATTGTGTTGCAGATGCTTCTGCATCTATTAATCAACCGGACGAAATAATCATTAGTACTGTTTTTAACGATCCGCTTTGTTATGGTGATTCCAATGGGAGTATTATCTTAAACCTCAGCGGAGGAATCTCACCTTTCAGCTTTAGCTGGGCTAACGGATCGTCTGATCAAAACCAGGACAATCTCACTGTCGGCGTTTACTGCGTTACAGCTACTGACGCATCAGGCTGTACATCAACTATTTGCGCTGAATTAACAGAGCCTCTGGATTTGGACTTAACTATAATTCATCAGGATCTGAGTTGTTATCAAAGCAATGATGGCAGCATAGAACTTATTGTAAGCGGTGGAACTGGCGCTTATGGCTACATATGGAATAATGGTTCTACCAACAATGCAATTAATAATCTTGCTATCGGCAATTATGAGGTAACCGTAAATGATGCCAATGGCTGTACAGCCAACGAAAGTGTTAGTTTAATCCAACCTGATCAAGTTGTAGTTGATCTGGGAGCTGATGCAACCATCAACATGGGAGAATCAATAATTATTGATGCAGGTATTTTCAACAACTATCTATGGAACACAGGAGCACTTACACAAACCATTGAAGTTCAGACGGAAGGTGATTACTGGGCAACAGTGTACACAGTAAATGGTTGTAGTGGAAGCGACAGCCTTCATATCACTGTTAATCCATATCTGACACAAATGATTAGTCTGTCAGCAGGCTGGAATTTGATGTCTTTCAATGTAACACCTATCAACTTGAATATAGCCTCAATTCTTGACACAATAGTTTCCAGCATCGACATTGCTAAAAATGGTAACGGTGAGATGTTCTGGCCATTTTACGGTGTCAATTTAATTGGTGATGTGGCTACCGGCGAAGGATATTCCATCAAGCTGAGTAATCCTGAAACCCTTTATGTTGAAGGTATGATAGTAGTTCCGGAACTTACTCCTATTCAGATTCCGGCAGGGAACAGCATACTGGGCTATCTGCGTCAGGATGCGGCGCCTGTTAGTGTCATGCTGAGCCCAATTGTATCTTCAATTCAGATTGTTAAGAATGAATTGGGATTGATGTACTGGCCATACTTTGGAATTAATCTGCTAGGTAACATGGAGCCCGGTGAAGGTTATAATATCAAACTTCAAAATTCTGAGACTCTTATCTATCCGGCAAATTCAATGAATTTTGCCAAGAGTACCATTATTAATGAATCGACTGAACACTTTATAATTGATGCCAATACCGGTTCCAATATGACATTGGGCATTCCTGAAGAAGCATGGATTACCAAGCCGGATCATGGCGATGAAATAGGATTGTTTAACAAAAATAATGAGTTAGTTGGATCTGGTCTCTATAGAGGAGATCATATGGCTATATCACTCTGGGGAGATGATGAAACAACTAATGAAATAGAATACTTAGGTTTAAGTGAAAGTTTTCAAATGGTGTTGTGGAAGGCTGCGGATAACAGCCTGACTCAACTTAGTGTGAGTGAATGGAAACAGGGTAGTAATCAGTTCAGCGATAAGGCTATTGCTGTAGTTGGTAAGTTTGCAAGAACTACTGATGCAGTCTTAAGTAGCCAGTTGATGCAGAACTACCCCAATCCATTCATTTACAACTCTGATATCAGCATTGAGCTGAATTCATCATCTGAAATTGAACTTAATCTCTACAACTCATTGGGAGAAAAGTTATTTGAAATAGCTCATGGGAGTTATAGTACAGGGATTCATACCTTCACCGTGGATGGCTCAAAACTAGCCACAGGTCACTATTACTATAAACTCTCCTCTTCTGATGGAGTAATAACTAAGAAAATGCAAAAAATTTAGAAACATCTTTATTCATTGCCCTGATGCATAGCTTTATAAAAACACGAACTAAGCTCAATACATCAAAAACGATTACCCTTCCAAACTGAGTTCACGGGCAAAAATATGTTCAAATATATGAGTTCACAAAGCTGTCGAAAGGCAGCTTTGTTTTTGTACATATACCGGTATTGTTCCAATTAGTCGTCCTATACAGTTCAGGATCAATAGTTGGGGGAAACAAAATACCTGAAAATATCTCTCTGAATTTCTGTGGCCTGCATTCGGTCAGAGCCATTACTTGCAGTGACATCACTCCTTGTAACAATGTCAAACCAGGGACCCTGGTCTTTGGTTTCGTTCAAAATTATTGTCCAGCCACAGCGCAGAGTGGAATTTGATAATAATATTCCTTATTGTGCATTTGAATTAATCTAAAAGCATGTGTGTATTGTTAAAGCTTAGATCAAACTAATAATTCTCGGGTTAATACGTGTGAAGGCCAACAAGACGCCCCGCAGAAGGATCGTTTTGTCTGGATTTTTCTTTGCTTTACCGCTTAAGGCTGGACAAGCTGTTTCTTTGTAGCAATGGCAAAGAAATGAAACTTAATAAACGTTTCGCTGGATTACAATCCTACATTTCAGACTGAACTTTTTTATCTTATTCCGGATGCGATAGTTCTTTTCAGATCGAAGCTACTGTTCCAGAATACCGGAATGATACAATTTCAGGCAAAAAAATACCTTCGAAGCAAGTCCAAAGGTATTTATATAGTTCTTTAAGTTTAAGTATTACTCAACTTCTGTCTTTTTAAAAATTTCCATGAAATCCTCAGTGGCAGGACTTCCAGGTCCAGGATTCTTTGAGGCGGTATACTCAATGGTAAATGTGAAAGCATTTCGGTCCAGCAAACCAGCAAATCCGTTATTCATATCATCTTTTCCTTCTATCACATAAGCATTTTGGTCAACAAATGTTTGACGAGGTATGAAGATACTATCACCACGAACATCCATATAAACCGTTAGATTATAGATACTTTCCAGGTTTGAAAATTTAGAAACCCACAGACGATTATTAACCGCTTCATCAAAATCTATTTGTTGTAAATAATCTTCGTAGGTTTGATCAGGATTGGTTAGGTTTAGCTTTTCTACTGTATAATTCTTGGCATACGCATCAATCTCATTCGTCACGATTACCTCACGTGAAGCCACGGCTATATTACCGGCTTTATCCGTTACTGTATATTCAATGGTATATGTTTCATGTTGAATGGTAGCTCCAACACCCATATAGATTGGGTCTCCAGCTGCATCGAAGAATCCGTCCTCCTCCTCAAGCGTATCGATTTCATTTACGATTTCAACGGTAAGTTCAGCCGAATCATCCCTATTATCATAAATCTGATAGTAAGCTTCAATATACCTGTCATTCAGATCAATACGATATGGATTTTTGCCGTCTAAGATAATGTGGGGAGAAGTGGAATCTTTCTCCATGCACATTGAAAACATTAGCATTGAAGTTATTGCTATCGCAACAAGGGTGATGTGACTTTTAATTTTTTTCATTTCCTGTCTGTTTAAAGCTAAGTATGTAACCGTGTAAAATTATAATATTTTTTTTAATCCAATATCCGAAAAGCAATTAATCCTGTTTCCTGAACAGGTTTTACAACACTACGACGCAGATAAATTGTAAAAAGGTTGCGTTAGTTTAACTCATTTATCACCTCTTTTATTTTAACCAGATTTGTGAGCAGTGGTTCAAGTTTTTCCAGGTGAAGCATATTCGCACCGTCTGACTTTGCTGATGCAGGATCCGGGTGTGTTTCTATAAAGAGTCCATCAGCTCCAACCGAGATTGCCGCCCGGGCAATTGTTTCTATCATTTCTGGCTTTCCGCCTGAAACTCCCGCCAATTGATTCGGTTGCTGCAGCGAATGAGTCGCATCCATGATCACCGGAAGACCCGTCTCACGCATTTCCGGTATGCCACGAACATCAACAATCAAATCCTGATAACCGAACATTGTCCCCCGATCTGTAAGCATGATATTTTTGTTACCGGAGTCAATGCACTTTTTTGCCGCAAAACGCATTGCATCCGGAGCCATGAACTGACCTTTTTTAATGTTCACAACCTTTCCGGTTTTTGCAGCTGCTATCAACAATTCGGTTTGTCTGGCCAAAAATGCCGGTATCTGAATTATATCTGCTACTTCTGCGGCCATTTGAGCTTCCATTTCGGTATGAATATCCGTTACTATGGGAAGATCAAACTGATCCTTGACTTTTCTCAGGATTCGTAGTGCCTCATCATCGCCAATTCCTGTGAAAGAATCAATTTTGGATCGATTAGCCTTGCGATAGGACGCTTTAAATATCAATGGAATTTTTAAACTTTCACATATTCGTTTTATTCTTTCTGCAATCTGAAGTGTGATCATTTCTCCTTCAACCACACACGGGCCGCCTAGCAGAAAGAACGAATTGCTCTCTGAGTAAGTAATTCCGGGAATACTTTTTACTACTTCATTCATACTAAAACATATAACTTGCAGATGCACTAAATTGTTGTGAATAAGCCTTCTCCGGAGCAGCTATACCAATAAGATCTCCATAACTACATCTGAGGTAAACTTTATCCATGATCAGATATTGAACTCCAATAGATATGAACTGAATTCCAGTGGAATAATAACCGGCAGTAAATTCCGATGTCAGCACATCTGTTATACTCAGGCCAACTGACGTTTTTGTAATCCAGGCATTTTCAGGATACATATACTGCATGTACGCTACTCCTAATGATCTTATTAACTTATGGTCGAAGCCCTTTGTCAGCGAAGCACCAAATGTAGCCGGAAGTACCAGCCGAACACTTCCATCATTCAGATGATTTTCATAAAGTGTGTTGGTAAGTGTATCCAAATCGAGCACACTTCCCATATCCATGTTGAAATCCGGAAATAGCTGGATATTTGTTGCATTTAATTTAGTTCCAGTCTGAGTTTCAGCAATAACTCCATCCTTATTAAAATTAATTGCACCAAGATCTTCAGCAAAAAGATTCAACGATAGTTTGCTTTTCTTATGCATCATTGCAAATTGAAGATCAGCTCCAAAGCCCAAACCATTGTTACTAGTTAGTTGAGTTGAGTTAGTATCAGAATTGAAATACAAGTAATCAACGTACACTCCAACTTCTTCACCCAACGAAGAGGTTGCCACCCGGGCTTCATTCAATTCAAACAACATAAGATCCTGTCCTTTCAACAATGAAACGCCAATATTCAGATCTATTGTCAAATCTTCACTTTCCCATTGATTAAGACTAAAAGCAGAAATTCCCTGATAATTCAAATAATACAGATCTGAGTTTGAAAGATCGGCGGTAGTTCCTTCGAAGAAGCTGTTTCCCCTAAAGATAAGATTAAAGTAATCGTTTGAATAGCTTGCAGCAGCAAAATATCTTGATTTTAAACCTACACCCCATTTAGCTGTAAATTTATCAGGATCCTGCCTAAAGGTATGAAAGTAGTTGAATGCTATTTTTGTATCACTTAATAAAAAATTTTCATCATTTAATTTTACTCCGGACTTCAATCCTTCATCGATAAAACCACCCGAATAAAGAGCATTAACAAATTGATTATTAAGTGAATTGGAGAAATTAAAACTTCCGAACTCCGCAGTAATCCAGTTATTGCCTTCCTGATTGTTTGAAGAAGGTCCGAAAGGTCCGATCCCTTGTTGTGCGTTAAGCAGCATCGGAAACAAGATGCTTAGGATGAATATTGATCTTATCATATTTAGATTCCTGTGTAATTGTATGGAGAAATTTTCTTTAGTTCTGCCCTAATTTCATCATTTACGTCCAGCGAGTCGACAAAATCAGCTATTGTAGCTTCTGTCACCTTTTCATTTTTACGGGTCAATTCTTTCAAAGCCTCGTAAGGATTAGGATATTGCTCCCGTCTCAGAATGGTTTGAATTGCCTCTGCAACCACGCTCCAGTTATTTTCAAGGTCAATTCTAAGTTTTTCTTCATTCAGAATCAATTTATCCAATCCTTTAATTGTTGATAACATACCAATTATACTATGTGCCAATGGTACTCCAATATTTCTCAGAACGGTACTATCGGTAAGATCGCGCTGTAACCTGGAAACCGGTAATTTCGCACTCAGATGTTCCAGAATACCTGAAGAAATACCAAGATTACCTTCAGAATTCTCAAAATCAATTGGATTAACTTTGTGAGGCATTGCGCTGGAACCAACTTCGCCTGCCTTAATCTTCTGCTTAAAATAATCCATTGAAATATAGGTCCAGATATCGCGATTAAGATCAATAAGAATCGTATTGATCCGCTTAACTCCATCGAAGATAGCTGCAATATTATCGTAATGTTCTATTTGCGTGGTAGTTTGGCTCCGATCGAGCCCCAATACGGCATTAACAAAACTATTCCCGAATTCCACCCAGTCTACCTCAGGGTAAGCCACGTGATGGGCATTAAAGTTTCCGGTTGCCCCACCAAACTTTGCTGAATATGGGACTAATTTCAATAATTGTGACTGTTTAATCAGCCTCTCAACGAAAACATAAACTTCTTTACCCAACCGGGTTGGAGAAGCAGGCTGGCCATGCGTACGAGCCAACATTGGTATTTCTTTCCAATCTTCCGATAGCTGAATAAGTTTTTCCTTCAGCTGATCGAATAGCGGATAATAAACATTATTCATTGCCTCCATCAGCGACAGCGGAGTAGCAGTATTGTTGATGTCCTGAGAGGTAAGGCCAAAATGAATAAACTCTTTGAATTCACTTAGTCCAAGCGCATCAAACTTTTCCTTGATAAAGTATTCAACGGCTTTAACATCATGATTTGTTACTTTCTCAATATCCTTAATTCCTTGCGCATCCTTTTCAGAAAATACTTTAATAATATGCCTAAGTTCACTATACAAATTGCTATCAAAGTTTTTCAATTGTGGTAGTGGTATTCTGCACAAACTAATAAAATACTCAATCTCCACATGAACCCGGTATTTGATTAAACCAAATTCCGAAAAATAGGGAGCCAGAGAAGCGACCTTATTTCTGTATCGTCCATCAATGGGCGATACTGCAGATAATTCTGTTAATTGCATATTCGTTATTTTGCTTATTGCCGCAAAGTTACAATAAAGTGTTAATCATGATTTCAATTCTGAAATTATTGTTTACATTTAGAATCAAAATTCAAATTAATATTATTATGAGAAAAATTCTACTATTTATTGTATTGTTTATATCGTTGAATGCCAGCCAGGTATTTGCGCAAAACTATGTTGTAAACACACCGCAGCATAAAAATGTGGTGCTCGAAGAGTATACCGGGATTCACTGCGGATACTGTCCTGATGGCCACGTTCGTGCTGAGTTAATCAATACCGATTTCCCGAACAGGGTTGTGCTTATTAATATTCATGCAGGATCGTTTGCCACACCACAGGCTGGTGAGCCTGATTTTAGAACAATTTATGGAGAGGCACTTGCTAATGAAATGGGTGTTTCCGGCTATCCGTCAGGCACCGTTAACCGGCATATCTTTCCGGATATTGGTACCATTCCGGCAATGAGTCGATCTGCCTGGTATTATGCTTCGACGCAAATATTCCCACAATTGTCTCCCTTGAATGTTGGATACCAATCGTCGTTTGACGTGAATACCCGGCAATTAACAGTTGATGTAGAGATGTTTTATACAGAAGAGATCACTACTAATTGCTTTTTGCAGGTTGCCTTGCTTGAAAATCATGTTTATGGCTATCAGTCGGATTACACCAATGGCACCCAAACAAACTACGACCACAAGCATATAATGCGGGATCTTCTCACAGGCCAGTGGGGATTTGAGTTCACTCCCGGAGCAGCAGGAACCTATGCTACCCAAACCTTTACCAGTACTGTTGACAGCACATGGGATATTAACAATTGTGATCTTGCGGTTTATGTCACTGAAGGGCATTTTGAGGTTTATACAGGCGTACTTTCCACGGCTGTTAATGGAAACCATGATGGTTCAACCAGCCTGTATATAGGTACTATAACACCTCCTTCAAGCCTTACCAGCCTTGGAGACAATGGAATTGCAAGTAGCTTTACATTTGACTTTGCAAGTGCAATCGCGGGTAATGAGGATTTTGAACTAAGCTTAAGTTCAGATAACGCTCCTGCCGACTGGAGTGCAAATTATTCCATAGGCTCTTCTGTATATACAGGATCGACTACCCAGACAATCAATAATTTATCACCTGAAACAATTTCCATAAATGTAACGCCGGGAGCCAGTGCAGCTTATGCCAAGTATACACTAGAAATGAAGTCCGTAACTTATCCAACTGCAGATATCAGATATATTGATGTATATGTAATGAGCGGTGTAACTGACCTTATTGTTACTGGTTCGGGAAGTTGGGGAGATGGTGGAACTTACGCCTTCGATCAGGATTTCGTAGATGGGCTTGATTATGCAGCCAACACAAGCTATGCTGAAATTAGTGCCAGCCTGCTTCCGGGTTCTGACGCAGCAGGTGTTCTGGATGTTGTTACCAACTTATATTGTAATATTGGCTGGAAATTCCCATCCATATTGGAAGAAGAAGCTCTTGCTCTCATGAACTATCTGGACAATGGAGGTAATCTCTTCATTTCCGGCCAGGACATCGGATGGGACATAATGAGTGGTGACGGCTATGGTGGGCCAAATGCCCAGTTATTCTTCACTTCCTATCTGAATGCAGGTTATTCTGCTGATGGTTCAAGTGCTAATAGTCAGCTTAATGCGGTTGCGACTGACCCAATATTCGGAAATGTTATTTCTTCCGGGATCAGTGATATTTTTAGCGGTAATATGTATCCCGATCAATTAACCCCATTAAATGGATCTGAAGCTATATTTACTTATAATACTGCATCAAAAGTTGGAGGATTAAAGTTCGACAACGGTACCTATAAAATAGTTTATCTCGGTATTGATTTAGCGATGATTGACGAAGTTTCAGTTCGCAAAGAGATTCTTAAACTATCCCACGACTGGTTCTACGGATTATTGGATGAAAGTGAGGTGGGAATGAATAATTCAGTTAGTATCTACCCTAATCCAACAAAAGGAGAATTAAACATAGACCTGCACGATGCAAAGGGACTATCTACGGTTGAAGTGATGGATCTAAGCGGCAGGACGATAAAGTCAATAGATGCGGATCGTTCATTTAACCTTGATCTGAGTTCTTTTGACAATGGAATCTATCTGATAAGAGTTAGTAATGGAAATAAAACATTCACCGAAAGGATTGAATTATTGAAATAAAACAAAGGAAATTGTAGAAAGAATCGGGGGGTGAATTTTTCACCCCTCGATCTGTTTTATAGAACTACTTATCTGTGCCATGAGTTGTATGAATGAATTTTTTGTTTGCTCCCTTCAGTTTCAGGAGTGACAAAATCATGATAAAAAATGCTTTTGGAAGAGTCAATACCGCCATGAAGGTTTTCCTGTTATAAAAACTTCGCGGAATGGACATAAGAAAAGCAAGATAGGTGATGATTAAAATAGTCAACCATTGAATGCCTGGAAAATAAAGCAAGGTAAATCCAACAATCTCCAATAAATAGACAAACAATGTAAAGATAGTAACCACACCAAGCAGAATAACCCGTGGCGGTTGAATCATTTGAATTACCTTGTCGAAGAAATCAAAATTTCCTTTAAAAAACAGATGATAGAGTCCTGAAAAGAAAAATCTTCTGAAATAGACAAACTGAGCAGATAACCATCTGCGCCGCTGATTAGCAAACACTTCAGCTTTCTGAACCTTCTCGTCCAAAACAATAGCATTGCTTAAATACTCAATTTTAACTCTATCCCTCAAAAGTTTTAACTCCAGTTCCTTATCAAAACCTCCAACCGCTTTAACATTCGACATGGTTTCCTTGAAAAAAGTATAGTCGAATGCCATCCCTGAACCTATCAGTGCAGATGAGAATCCCAGAACTCTATGCCCTTTTCTGAATATAGCATTGTTAACTTCCTCGGAGATTGCATCCAGTATTGCAAAAGAAGTATTTTGATTCTTCGCAACACGATGCCCCTGCACCACAGTATAACCATTGTCGAATGCAAAATTTATGCGTTCGACGAAATCTTGTTTCATAAGATTGTCTGCATCCAGAACAAGCGCTACATCATAATTATCACCAATTGTTTGCATAGCTTTGTTGAGCGCCTTTGACTTTGTACTTATATCAAAGGAAACTTCTACTAATTTAACTGGTAGTTTCTTTAGATCGTCCAGGGTAGCCTTCTCAAAAGAATCTGCAATGATGACTACATCATATAGATCCGATGGATAGCTTTGATTTAATGCATCCTTGGCAACATCGATGATTACCGAGTCCTCTTTATACCCGGGAATAAGAACAGCTATACGCCTCTCATGTGTCCCCTTAATCTGTTTCTCGCGATGCGGAAACAATGAAGCAAAGCCAAAAACCAGTATGTAGACAGCTGCCATTGCCAGATAAATAAAACTGACAATTTCAAGGATGTTTAGAATGAGTTGAATTATATGCATAATTTTTACATTTATCTTATTGAAAAGCCTTAACCACTTAGCGTCGGATTTGAATCCAGGCCTCTATAATGTGTGAAATTCCAAAAAATGGCTTTCCAAAGTGCTTTAAACAGATCGAATCGACCTTTGATAATATAAACCAGACTATTCTTAGGCACAGCTATTAGCGTAAGATAGATCAGATTAAAAATGAAAACCAATCCTGAATAATTTCTTCTGGCAAACAAGATTCTGTTTCTGGATATATAATATATTTTCAGGGGACTCTCCTTCCCTGTAGAGATAGATTCTTTATGATAGACCAATGAGCCGGCTTCATAAAAGACCTTGTAACCTTCTCTTTTTATTCTGAATGCCCAATCGTGTTCTTCATAATATAAGAAGTATATATCAGCCATTAAACCTACCTGTTTCACAACTTTCATTGGCACCATCATAGCAGCCCCGTGAATAGAAAAAGTCTCTATGGATTCATCATGCTGGCCCTTATCCTCCTGCCTGTATCCAATTAACTCTTGTCTGAGGGTATAGGGATTCAAAGGTGTATATCCTGCAAATTGAATTATGGATGGCGAATGATGGAACCTGATTTTAGGACTGATCATCCCAAGTTCAGGATTCTCCAACAGACGAATTATCATGGGTTCCAGGAAATCCACTGGAACCTCTGTATCATTGTTAATAAAGAGAAGGTATTCTCCTTTAGCCTGAAGAATTCCAAGGTTATTACCACCAGCAAAACCAAGGTTTTTCTTACTGATAATTAAACTTATCTCAGGGAACCTGGTTTTCATTTCCGATGGATCCTCATCGGGTGATGCATTATCAACCACGATTACTTCAATATTCGGATAGCTTATATGCCGTAACGATTCAAGAAGTTCACATGTTACCCCGGTTTGATTATAATTAACCGTAATTATTGTGACCAGGGGATGTTGCTGACTTTCCGTCATTCACTTATCTCCTATTTTGCAGGTTGTTACTAAACGCCAAAATGTACGGATTCTACATCTTTTTGTTGCGAAAACCACAATTGTTTGTCAAATTATCGATTGATAAATTCGACACATATAGAAAAAACGGAAGGTCAAAACTGGATACTATATCGAAATACCTTTCTCCCTGACAGATTCTGCTTATTGTATAATAATGGACTTTTACCATCGGCTCTGGTCACCTCTAATCCGGCGGCAAGAGCAATTGCATGACCTGCTGCCGTATCCCATTCCATGGTAGGTGCAAAGCGTGGATAAATATTTGCTAATCCTTCGGCTACCATACAAAGCTTTAATGAACTACCTTTTGATATAATCTCCGAATCACCATACTTGTCAACCAGTTTATCAATTAATTCAGTTGTTTCCTGAGTCATATGTGAACGGCTTCCGACAATTACCAACTTATCCAGATAATAATTTATAGGTAGTTGCTCACCTGCCTGCTTAAGCTCCTCAAAATCAAGATCCACTCTATCACATTTAACATGATTCAATTTGAATGCTCCAACATCCTTAACTCCAAGGTACAAGAGCTCAAGTACCGGTACATAAATAATCCCAAGGACAGGTACCTGCCCCTCAATCAAAGCAATGTTTACGGTAAATTCACCATTCTTTTTTATGAACTCCTTGGTGCCATCAAGAGGATCGACACACCAATAAACCGGCCACGTCTTTCGTAGCTCATACTCAGGCATAACTCCTTCTTCACTAAGAATGGGATATTCCGTACCATTCAAATATTGCATAATGGATCCGTGTGCAAGCTTATCAGCCTTTGTTAAAGGTGAGTCATCAGACTTAAAGTCTACATCAAAGTCATCAGATTTATAAACTTCAAGAATTTTCATTCCTGCTTTAAGGGATGCTTCAATTGCTGTGTTAATGAGTTTGGAATCAATCATGCCGTTAAAAATTAGATCACGAAGATAAGTTTTTTGATCCGGGTTCCTTTCCCCGGCTGCAAAATGGAAGTAACATTTTTGATCCATACTTATATTGTCTTACAAGTAAGGAGTTAATCCAACCACTTATTTCAATCGGCATGCACTATGAGTCGAAAACCCCGTATAACCTGACATATGACAGGTTTTATGTGTGTTAAACAACACTGTTCTTTAATATGAAAAATAAAAAGGGTAAACGTGAGGCTAAACCTTTGATAATAGATAATTTTGTCCTGTAGTTTTAAAATTTAAATCATGAAACCAACACATATTGAGCACATCGGAATTGCTGTTAAGAACCTTGATGAAGCTATCAAATACTACGAAGAAGTTCTTGGTTTAAAGTGCTATGCTATCGAAGAGGTGGCTGATCAAAAAGTAAAAACGGCTTTCTTCATGGTAGGGCAAACCAAGCTTGAGTTGCTTGAATCAACCGATCCTGAAGGTCCGGTTGGTAAATTTATTGAGAAGAAAGGTGAAGGAATTCACCATCTGGCCTTTGCCATGGAAGATGTTTCGAAAAGTTTAAAAGATGCAGCAGATAAGGGAGTTCGTTTAATTGACGAGCAACCACGTAAAGGTGCTGAAGGCCTCAACATTGGTTTCCTTCATCCGAAATCAACTTTTGGTGTATTAACCGAGTTTTGCAGTAAATAATAAAATAAGATCATGAATTCCGGGTATATCCTCCCTCCTTCCAAAATCCCGGACATCGAAACTAAAAAATATTGCGAGGATTAAACCTCGCTGACTAATCAAATTAATAACTCCTATTTGTTTGTTCTTAAAAGATGAATAACAACGATAGAATTAAGCAGCTAATTGACTTCCGCACACAAGCTAAGCTAGGCGGCGGTGTAAAGAGAATTGAAGCACAACATCTGAAAGGAAAGTACACGGCCAGAGAAAGAATTGACATACTCCTTGACGAAGGTAGTTTTGAGGAATATGATATGTTTGTTACTCACCGTTGCCGTGATTTTGGCCTCGAAACACAGGAATTTTTAGGTGATGGTGTTGTAACGGGCCATGGAACCATTGATGGCCGGGTAGTCTACATTTTTTCTCAGGATTTTACAGTATTCGGAGGTTCACTTTCAGAAACGTTTGCCAATAAGATTTGTAAGGTTATGGATCAGGCACTGAAGGTAGGTGCCCCAATTATTGGGATTAACGATAGTGGTGGAGCCAGAATACAGGAAGGTGTTAACAGCCTTGCCGGTTATGCCGAGATTTTCCAGCGTAACATTCTTGCCTCTGGCGTGATCCCTCAAATCAGTGCTATTTTCGGGCCCTGTGCCGGTGGAGCAGTTTATTCACCTGCACTTACCGATGTAGTAATCATGAGCGACAAAACCAGCTATATGTTTGTCACCGGGCCAAAGGTCACTAAAACAGTAACCGGTGAAGACATTTCCACCGAAGATCTGGGTGGAGCATCTGTACATGCAACAAAATCAGGAGTTTCTCATTTCTGGGCCGACGATGAAGAGGAAGGACTCTTATTAATCAGAAAAATTCTTGAATATCTTCCGCAGAATAATCTTGAAGATCCGCCGCTATCGAGTTGTAACGATCCGATAGACCGTCTGAATGATGAATTAAATGAGATTATTCCTGAAAATGCGAATCAACCTTACGATGTTAAGGATGTTATATTTACGATTGTTGACAATGAAGAGTTCCTTGAGTTTCACCGACACTACGCACGGAATATAGTAGTGGGATTTGCCAAGTTCAATGGTCAACCCGTGGGCATTGTCGCTAATCAACCTAGTTATCTTGCCGGAGTGTTGGATATCGAAGCAAGCAGAAAAGCTGCACGCTTTATTCGTTTCTGCGATTGTTTTAACGTTCCCATTGTGACGCTCGTTGATGTTCCCGGATTCCTACCCGGAAGCACTCAGGAATACGGTGGGATTATTACGCATGGTGCAAAACTCATGTTTGCCTATTGCGAAGCTACTGTACCAAAAATCACTATTACACTCCGAAAAAGTTATGGTGGTGCACACGATGTAATGAGTTCAAAACAATTGCGTGGAGATCTGAACTATGCGTGGCCAACTGCTGAAATAGCCGTAATGGGGCCTAAGGGAGCAATTGAAGTTCTGGAAGGTAAAAACCTTGCTAAATTAGAGTCTGACGAGGAAAGAGCAGCTTTCCTTAATAAAAAAGAGCAGGAGTATAAAGACAAATTTGCCAATCCCTACCAAGCGGCCAGATTTGGTTATATCGATGATATAATTGAACCGCGTAATTCCCGATTCAGAATTTGCAGGGCGCTTCAAACCCTTGCAACCAAAAAAGATGTGAATCCTCCAAAGAAGCACTCCAATATTCCACTTTAAAGATTGAAGCATGAATTTATTTATAATCAATGACATATCTTTTAGCTGGAGCAACATCGACAATAAAGGACTGATCACAGCTTTGGTTGGGTATGTGATCGTGTTTGCAGCGCTTGTATTACTCTACTATGTTTTTAGCATGCTGCCAAAACTAATTAACCTTAAAATTAGAAGTAGGTTGAGAAAGGAGGGTAAGGAATGTGCAGAACAGGAAGATTTGTCCGTTCCCGGAGAGGTTAACGCTGCCATATCCATGGCCTTACATCTTTATTTTAGCGAGATGCACGATGAGGAAAGTAATGTAATTACAATCCGAAAAGTATCTAAAACCTACTCTCCATGGAGTTCCAAACTATATAGTTTAAGAAACGTTCCACGAAATTTTTAATACAATCTCAATGAAGAATTTTGAGTTTACGATAAGCGGTAACAAATACGGTGTTGAAATAGTGAATTTCGAAGATAACATCGCAAAAATAGAAGTAAACGGTACACCCTACAAAGTGGAAGTGCACAAGGATGTTCCAACAACAAAAACACCAACATTGGTAAGAAAACCAATTCCTAAAAATGGTGGTGGCAAAATAGAGAAGAAAGCTGACAGCAGTTATCTGGTAAAGGCTCCTTTACCCGGAACCATTGTAGCTATTGTAGTTAAGGAAGGAGACCAAATAAGTAAAGGACAAAAACTTCTGGTAATGGAAGCTATGA
>Ga0233443_1002014_pt1 | contig 16257 bp, 13 predicted proteins | sample SI_123_September_2_FD_182784 | JGI IMG/M metagenome (GOLD analysis project Ga0233443, IMG submission 182784) | Seawater microbial communities from Saanich Inlet, British Columbia, Canada - SI_123_September2016_200_MG | ecosystem: Environmental > Aquatic > Marine > Inlet | place: Canada: British... | reverse complement strand
TTAAACTATGCCAGTGACACGGAATTCTGAACACCCTCAGTTCGCGTTCAACATATCGCGTTGCCGTTCCCGGCAACATCACCAACAAAACTTCAATGCTGCGTACTTCGATATCACTGCCATCAAAACCACCTTTGGCAGGCAAAGACCGAACAATTTCGGAAGCATCAGTTGAAATTGAATTCGGGTTGTCCAGCAAGTCCTCGAGGACTTCAACAAACTTCCGAAGATCAGCCATAACCTTTTCGGACAGGTCCTTGAGGGCACTGAAATAGTCGTCAAGGCGATGACCAATGATGCCTAAAGACTGATATCCGTCAGTCGCGGCGATTTTTGAAAGCAATCTGGTCAATCCGGAAATGGCGAAAACGAGATCGCCTGAGAATTTTCGGCCTGCTTCGATATCGTCAAGGATGCCGTCCAGCGTTTGCGTCTGCTCCAGAGCTTCATCCAGGCTCTCCTGAAGCAGCTCTTTGTTGGCTGCCGCCATATCAAAAGAGTCTATTGAACCGTTATCTTGAGATGTCATTGAATTACCCGATTACTGGAAGTCAAAATTTTCATAAATTTACATATAGAAAAGCCAATATCTGGCGTCTTCTCAAAACAATTCAGCGATCGTGTCAGCGCGTTGACGCAATCTTGTAACAACGTCTGATATTTCGTTAGTTGCCTGTGCCGTCTGCCCTGACAGTACCTTGACCTCACCGGCAACCACGGCAAATCCTTTACCTTGATCCCCTGCGCGTGCAGCTTCGATTGTCGCGTTCAACGCCAACAGATTGGTTTGCTTGGCAATATCACCAATTTCTCCTGCCACATTGCCAACCCGCTCTATCTCTTCCCGCAGTTCCTTTATTTCGCCCAGTAATTTTTCTTTCATCGCATCGTCCTCAAAACTGTTTTCCTGTTCCGCGGTCGCTACGGATGGCGCTGTTGCGGCCAGGTCGGTGAATGTGGATACCGCACTACCTGCAGCATTACTACCCTCAATCATGGTATTGGAAATCAAGGTATAAGCCTCTACCCAGGCGTTCATGACATCACTGGTGAAGGCTTCGCCCAAACCTTGTTCCAGTGTCCAGAGCAAGGCGGCCCCAACTGTATCGTATTGGTCGTCCGTAACGCCGTATTTGACATGCCTTGCACCAAGGTCACGAATAACCGGCAATATCTCATCGGCGTTGCCCAGACCCCGCACGACTGTCGCAAGGGTCTTCATGAGTTTACGACCCTGTTCCGTGATATCGCCCTTGAACATAGATCGCAACGAGGGATCCAGTTCGAACAATCGTCCATAAAACAGGTCAGCAGCTTGTTCCTGGATTGGGATGACGGCTTTAAAGGAGTCCTGGACGAGTTGAACTTGCATCGAATTCATTATCAGGGAGCTTTCGGGTTGGGCTGGCTAGCTAAATTATTCAACAAACGAATTTGTAAAGCACAAATGTTTCTACAATGTGACAGCGATGTGTCTTTCTATAACGACTATTGGGTCGGCAATATCGATTGGTGGGCCAGCTATATCGAATACCGGGCTGGCAGTTTTGCACTTGATCGCTAAAATGCTTCCGATAAGTACGGGTTCATTTCAGTATAGGGATAACACCCTGCGTTCGGAATATCTGATCCGGAATGAACGCTCCCAATTAATCAATTGTAGATGCTCAGGAGATCCAATAGATGGAAATGGTCAATGTTGTAGCCGTTATTACGGCGAATCCAGGTCAACGTTCCGCGCTACTTGAAATGTTCAATGCCAATGTGTCTGCAGTACATGCTGAAGACGGCTGTATTGAATATGGCGCGACCATCGATACCGCTGATGTAGGCCCTTTCCAGACGGCATTTGGGGAGGATACGTTCGTTGTCATCGAAAAATGGGAAAGCCTGCCCGCATTGATGGCGCACGCTGTATCACCTCATATGAAGGACTATGGCAAACGTTCAAAGGATCTGATTGCTGACCGTGTCATTCACGTACTTTCACCGACCACCTGATTGGTGACGTCTTCCTGTCAAGGCGGCTGCGACAAGCAATGCGAACGCAGCCGTCATTGATGGAAAGAGAAAACTCTCGCCAAATTGCCAGGCGTATCCGGCAAAACCTGGGCCGATCATTTGACCAAGACCAAATGCGGCTGTCATCAATCCGAGCATTCTTCTCGCATCACCGGTATTTATTTCCCGCGCACGCATTAAGCCCAGAGCGGTGATCCCCATGAATGTACCGCCAAGGAATACAGCAGATACAATCATGGCGACCGGACCTGACGCCAACACACTGGTGGCTACTGCGATTGCTTCGACCAGGCAGGCCACGGCGAAGCCCTGAGCTGTACCAATTTTCCGGGATATGGCAGTCCAGACAAACACTGACGGTATGCCAGCCAATCCGACTATCAACCAGATATACGGCTCCAGAAATTGAATTTCTGATTGGGTCCTGACCATGGTCGAGATAAAAGTAGCGGTAATGACGTAGCCGAAACCGAACAAGCCATAGGCCAGGATCAATGGCCATATTCTGGTTTTTGTTGCGGGCATTTCAGTTGGTTTTGCATCGGGACTTGCCTGGGTGCTTCCAGCTTGAGTGTTTTCATCGGCGTCCTTGCTGATCAGAAGCCAGACTAATGCGGCTGCAATCAAGGTTGCCAATGCACAGGCCAGCCACTGGGCGCGCCAATCCAGTCCCCAGGCGTCAATACGCGCTACCAGCACCGCGGAAAAGGCAATACCGATGCCCACACCACCAAAATGCATGGCAGACAAGCCAGTGCGTTGATATCGGGCCAGGGCCTCCAGAACGATAGCTGAACCAAAAACCAGGACAAAAGCGCTCGCAAATCCCCCGGCAAATCTGGCGACCATAAAAATCTCCAGCGAATTTGTCATAGCCATCATTGCTGTTGGAATTGCGCTGGCGGCCAGCATACCTATGCACCAAAGGCGACGACTACCTTTTACCCCTGACCAGGCAGCCATCAACGCTCCCACCAGGTATCCGGCAAAATTTGCAGTGGCTATCAGTCCCGCATCGGCTTTTGAAAGGTCCAGGGCAGCTTCCATGAAGGGCAGTACTGGCGTGTAAACAAAACGACCAATGCCCATAGCGGTTGCCATGGCAATCATGCCACCGGTTGCAACTGCAAGAGCGCGGTTTGAATTCACAGGTGGTCGCCTGGAGTTAATTTTGAATTTGCCATCAGGTCAGATTAACGCATTGCCTGACAAAGGCCAGTCTGGTTGCCTGCGCGCGTCAGAGAGTAAATATTACGGGTAACATATTTGTCAGACGACCCACACTACCAAAATGTGTCATATTCGAATGACGATATGGTTGGAGGGGAACAAAAATTATGAACGATTTCAAATTTCTGAATGCGTCAGTCCTGGCAGGGCTTCGGATCGCACCGGCCCTGATCATCATGCTTGCCTCAGGTCCGGCAGCCGCTGATGCCATTGACGGTGATTGGTGTCACGCGGGGCGTCATTTATTGATTGACGGATCGAAAATTGTGACTCCAGGAGGATCGATGATTGTCGGGGAGTATGATCGACATGCTTTTCGTTACGTCGTTCCAAAATCAGAATCAGGAGCGGGTGAAAATGTCTTTATGGTTCTGCGATCAGAAGAAATCATGAGTTTCTGGCAAACACCTGAGGAAAACCCTGCGCCCGACAGCAAACCTGAGACCTGGCGCAGGTGTCAGAATATTAGTTGATAAAAACTCATATATTTAAAGGTTGGATCGGCATCTGGATTCTGCCTGTGGAATAGTTTTAGAATGTTCGCGAATACCGGCCAGTATGAGCCGGTTACCTTTTGAGCACAGTATTGGGAGGCTCCCTTGTCCGAGAACAAATTTCGCCTTGTTACCCGCAGTGATTTTGATGGTCTGGTCTGCGCAGTTTTACTTAAAGAGAAGGGCCTGATTGACGAGATCAAGTTTGTCCATCCCAAGGACATGCAGGATGGCAAAGTAGAAATTACCGATAACGATATAACGACGAACCTGCCTTATGTCGCCGGTTGTCACCTTGCCTTTGACCACCATTCCAGTGAAGTAACACGGGGTGGAGGCGAATTGCCCGAAAATCATATTATTGATCCGGAAGCCGCTTCAGCGGCGCGCGTTGTCTACGATCACTACGGCGGTAAGGAGGGGTTCGCGAGCGTCGACGTTGACCTGATGGAAGCCGTTGACAAGGGTGATGCCGCTCAGTTCAACAAAAGAGAGATTTTAAATCCAAACAATTGGGATTTGCTGAATTTCCTGATGGACTCAAGGACCGGACTTGGACGTTTTCGTGAGTTCCGGGTTTCCAATTATGACCTTATGATGGAATTGATCGACTATTGCCGTGAGCATACGATCGAGCAAATTCTGGACCTGCCGGACGTGAAAGAGCGGGTCGATTTGTATATGGAGCATGATGAGCTGTTCAAGGATCAACTTGATCGTTGTGGCACAGAACATGGAAATCTCGTTGTGCTCGATCTGCGGGACGAAGAAGTGATTTACGCCGGAAATCGGTTTGTCATCTATGCTGTGTATCCAGACTGTAATATTTCGATCCATGTACTTTGGGGCCTGAAAAAACAAAACACGGTCTATGCCATAGGTAAATCAATCCTGGATCGTTCTTCGAAAACGGATGTTGGCGAGCTTTGCCTGAGTTATGGCGGTGGTGGACATACGGCCGCAGGAACATGCCAGATTGAGAACGACAAAGCTGATGCTGTACTTGAAGAATTGATCAGCAAGATCAACGCTGACGGATAAGCATCAAACCCGCGGATGCGGCCCTGATCTGTTATCAATTGATCAGGGCCCACCGTTCTTACCGGAAATCCTGATCCATTGAGAACAGGTTCTGAGAATGAAATAAAAGGCCGGTAAATGCCAAAATGGGGATCGATAGCGATTGGACTTCTCGCCTTCGGTCTCTCGCTGATTGTTTGGCAGAAGCTGGGTGTGGTCGAAGAGGTCGACGGCACAAATTCTGACTTTTGGCGGCATTCGATACCCGTTTTCGGCTTTGTACTTTCACTGGCAATATTTTTTCTGTATCGCCAATCTTTATCTGGTGCCAGAGATCGAAAAAGCGACGCCACATCAGCCAGTGAGTATCTGACAACAGCTCTTGAGGCGACCGGAGACGGTTTTCTTGTTCTCGATCCGGATTTGAACGTGGTTTCTTTCAGTGACCACATCCGGGAATCCATTGGCCTGCCTGAAGAAATCGCTCAACCAGGGGCGCCACTCACCGAGCTACTTGAATTCAGAGTGAAACGGGGGGATTACGGTGACGGTGACCGAACCCGCATTGTTGCCAGACGTCTCGAGGGATATCGAACCCTGACCCCGAAAATGGTTGAAGAGAAAATCGGTGACAAGGTTTTTGAAATTATCCGCGAAAGAGCATCAGATGGTTCTCTGATTGCCATTTTCCACGATATTACCCACAGGTCAGAATGGGAAAGCGAGATCAGTCAATCACGTGAAGCCGTTGAACGAGAGCGACGGCGGTTGAACGATGCCATTGAGGCCCTGGATGTCGGGTTTGTCATGTATGACAGCGAAGATTGCCTCGTCGTCCACAACAGCAAATTTGCCGAAATGTATCCGGCCCATTCGGACCTTTTGATCCCGGGGCAAAAGTTTGAAGATATTTTGCGAGAAGGATGTCAGCGAACTGGTGAACATATTGAAGCCGGTCAATCCCTTGACGAGTGGGTCGATGCCCGGGTGCAAATGCTCCGACAGCATGCCAAAGGAATCGTTGTCGAATTTGATGGCCGATGGTTATTGGTCAACAACTACGCATCTGCCGACGGCGGTGTCGTCAGTATTCGAACAGATATTACCGATATTAAAAAGGCCGAGACTGATCTTGAAGAACGAACCAGGGTTCTGCAGGCCGTTCTGGGATCGATGGCTCAGGGTATTGTCGCTTTTGGCAAAGACCTGAAGTTACAAGCCTGGAATGACCGTTTTCTGAAAATCAGAGGGTACCCCGAGGAACTGGCGAAGGTTGGAACGGATTTCGAAGAATTTATGAAGTATGACGTTGAGCATAATGAATTTGCCAGAGATTCGGGTGATGCCGATGTTGAAAAGCAAATTGAGAGAGCACAGCGTTTTGAGCCACATGAATTTGAACGCCAGCGCCCGGACGGTAGTTATGTGGAAGTTCGGGGGGGACCAATTCCTGACGGTGGTTTTGTCAGTACTTACACCGACATTACAGAGCGCAAGGCAGTCGAACAGGATTTGATGCGGGCGCGAGATGCAGCAGAAGCGGCGTCAGAAGCCAAGGCAAACTTTCTGGCATCAATGAGCCACGAAATCCGCACGCCCATGAACGGCGTGCTCGGGATGGCTGATTTGCTTTCCCAGACAACTTTGGACGACGACCAGGTCGAAATTCTTGATACAATCCGCGAGTCTGGAAACAGCCTGCTTACGATCATCAATGACATTCTCGATTTTTCAAAGATGGAAGCCGGCAAGCTCAGTATTGAAAGCATTCCTCTGTCACTTGAAAATGTTCTGGAAGGAGCATCGGCGACGATAGCACCAACAGCCGACCGCAAGGGGGTCCGGATTATATGTTATGTGGATCCGGCATTGCCTGATTCGCTGCTGGGTGATCCCGTCCGTTTGCGCCAGATAATCTTTAATTTAACCGGAAATGCGGTCAAATTTTCGGAAGAGGGCGAGGTTATTGTTCGGGCTGACAAAGTATCCGAAAACGATGATGAGGTTACGCTTCGCCTTTCTGTTGCTGATCAGGGAATTGGTATTTCTGCCGATGCACTGGAAGGATTGTTTGAGGCTTTTTCACAAGCAGAGGGTTCGACGACACGTCGTTTTGGCGGGACCGGGTTGGGCCTGACAATATGTCGCCATATCACAGATATGATGGGGGGTACGATCAGCGTTGATAGCCAGATCGGCAGTGGCGCGACTTTCAAAGTTGAAATTACCCTCAAGAAATCTGATCAAGCACCTGTCGAGGTACGTGAAGATTTGACCGGTCTGGATGTACTCGTTGTGACCAGCAGTTCGACAATGGAATTTGTTGTTTCCGGGTATCTCGAAAATAGCGGAGCAAGTGTACTGACTGTTGGGTCAATGAAAGCAGCAGCTACCGCGGTAGAAAACGGTAGTTCGTCTGGTAAATCGTTCGACATTGCCGTGGTTGATTTTGAGCCCGAATTAAATCCTGACAATAAGTTGTTAAACTTGTTATCCGAATCAAACATCAAAACTGTCGTATTGGCGCGCGGGCGTCGGCGGGCTGCACGGATCGAGGGTGGCCAACAGGTTAATCTCGATGGCCATCCCTTGTATCGCCACAGGCTGATCAATGCTGTTGCCATTGCCGCAGGGCGCGCCAGTCCCATGACCAGGCCGGAAGATGAGAGCGAAACTCTAACCGAAATAGTCTTGCCAACAGCGGAGGAAGCTCTTGCGTCCGGGACTTTGATTTTGCTGGCAGAAGACAATCCAACGAACCGGCAGGTTATCGGACGACAATTGGCCAAGTTGGGTTACGTCTGTGAAATGGCGGACGACGGTAGACAGGCTTTGGCAGCCTGGCGCGAAAAGGATTACGCTTTGTTGCTGACGGATTGCCATATGCCCTACATGGATGGATTCGAATTAACTGCTGCGGTGCGCGAACTAGAAAAAGGTGACAGTCGTCGGGCTCCGATTGTCGCCGTAACTGCGAATGCACTGGAAGGTGAAGCCGAACGTTGTATCGCTGCGGGTATGGATGACTATCTGTCGAAGCCACTGGCTATGGTTGATCTGAAAAACGTTTTGCGAAAATGGATGCCACAGGCAATACCCGCAAGTGTATCGGTCGATCAAAATCATATTGATAACGATGAGGATGACGCGGGCAAAAATGAAAAGACACCTGATGTATCCTCAACCATCCAGGCCAGTGTCGTCGATCCAAAGTTCTTGCGCGATACATTTGGCGATGACGACGAGACTATTCTTGAAATCATGCAGGACTATATTGATCCGGCCAATGAAACCGTTGGTGAAATCAGGAGCGCCTATTCGGCCCATGACGCCGCGCAGATCGGTGCAGCCGGGCACAAACTGAAATCCGCCTCCCGTTCAATTGGCGCTGACGGCCTGGCGGACATTTGTGCGCGCCTGGAAGCTGCAGGAAAGTCTGACGATTGGCCGGAAATTGAGCGCAACTACAAGCAGCTGGATCCGATGTTTGAAGCGGTCCTGGCCGAAATTACTGCCATGTAAGTCCAGTCCATTTGCTGAATTGGTCAGTCATTGCTAACATTCTGACCAATTTCTTTAAATGACGGCAATGCAATGAAAACCCGCTCACCAAAAATCAATTTTGACTACAAGCCTGATGAGAGCTTGATGGCGCTTGTTCCCGATGCTTCGGGCAACGACATAAACGGCGTTGGGGAGCAGGAATTCCGCCGACCATCGCCGGTATACTGGCAAGAGCCAGATACGATCGCGCATGGTGAAATGCAAAAGTGGTTCGGCAGTCAGGGCCTTATTGACGATGTGCTGGATGCGCTGGAGCGTCGGCAGGTGATTTACGATACGCCCATGGCAGCAGTTGCTGAGAAGCAGGTGAAAAATGAGCCAGAGGTCTGGGCGCAGTTAGTTAAGGCAGCAGCGCTTGATCGGGGTGCGGACCTGGTTGGCATTACGGCTTTCAATCCGGACTGGACCTACGATCGATTTGAGCCACCAACTGACCCGTGGGTTATCATGATTGGTGGGGAACAGGACTACGAGAAAATGCTGCACGTGCCGGATCAGATTGCAGGTGCCGAAGTATTGAACCTGTATGGCCTGGTATTAAAGACAGCACGAACGTTGTGTAGTTGGATCAGGGAGCAAGGTTATCACGCAGAACCATTTGGCTCTCCTACACACGCGACATTTGTTCAGATTCCCCCGGCTCTGGAATGTGGTTTTGGTGAACTGGGCAAACACGGTTCCATCATCAATCGCCGTTATGGTTCGAACTTCCGCCTGAGCGCTATTTTGACCGACATGCCTTTGGTCGCCCAGAAGAGTGATGAATTTGGTGCAGATGACTTTTGTGCCAATTGCAAGATCTGTGAGAAAGCCTGCGTGCCAGGGGCCATTCGTTCCAACAAAGTTTATGTGCGCGGTGTCGAACGTTGGTCGGTCGATTTCGACAAATGTATTCCCTATTTCAATGAACATCTCGGCTGTTCTATATGCACGACTGTATGTCCCTGGAGCCGTCCCGGTGTTGCAAACAACCTGGTGCAAAAACTGGCACGCAAGCGCAACGGCCAGGGTGTTATCAACTTTAGTTGAAACACCTGAGGCCTGTAACTGATTGCAATGCAACAAAAATATGAGACGATGCGAATCGGTTAAAACCGATACCGCTCTAGTGTGAGCAAATACCCATATTCTCGGCTTGTACTGTCTCAGGGACGGTAAGGAACGCTCGCCGGACCTGTTTTCCTGAGCGGTGCTGCCAGATTGGCAAATTCACACAACAGCGGACGGGTATCACGCGGATCAATGATTTCCTCAACCCTGAAAGCCTCGGCAGTGCGGAAGGGTGAGCATACCTGAGTGAGCCTTTCTTCTATTTCAGTCAGCAAGGCATCAGGATCATCCGAAGCTTCGAGTTCTGAACGATATGCGGCCTCAAGACCGCCCGCGATTGGCAACGATCCGGTATCTGCTGAAGGCCAGGCATAGCGGAAGAAAAGCTTGGAGTGGTTGCTGTTTCCGGCACCGGCAACGCCAAATACTTTGCGAATGATGACTGTACACCAAGGTACATCTGCTTGATACAAAGCCGCCAGAGAGCGGGCACCATGGCGAATGGTGCCTGCCTTTTCGCTTTCAAGACCAATCAGGAAACCCGGATTGTCTACAAGGTGTACAACCGGCAAGTGGAAGGTGTTGGCCAAGTCAACAAATCGCGTCACCTTGTGTGAGGCATCTGCTGTCCATGAACCACCATAGATGTAGGGATCATTGGCGAGGATCGCGACCGGCCAGCCGTCGAGACGGGCAAATCCGGTAATTGCAGATTTTCCGTGGTGCCGTCCAATTTCGAAAAAGCTGTCTTGATCAACAACGTTGGTGATGATTTTACGCATCTTGTAAACTTTACGCTTGTCTACCGGCACTGCGGATATCAATGATTCTTCCCGTCGATTGACATCATCAGTAATCGGGCCGCGTGGTGGCAATTCGTGTACGGAAGAGGGCAGGTATGAAAGAAAGCGGGCTGTGCGTTCAAATGCTTCGGCTTCGCTTTCAACCTCGTCATCGATTGCACCGTTGCGCGTATGTATTCCCGAACCGCCAAGTTCTTCCTTGGTGATTGGCCCGGTTACGCGGGCGACGACCGGAGGTCCCGCCACAAACAATTGCGAAAGGCCTTTGACCATCAGGGAATAGTGGCTTGTAACTGCACGCGCAGCCCCCAACCCGGCAACAGAGCCCAGGGCAAGGCCCACGACGGGTACGGTTGAAAGGTTATGAACAACCCAATCCCATCCAGGATTGGCAGGGACGTAGGTCATGCCATCCATTTCCAGGGATTTGACTGATCCACCACCGCCCGTACCATCGATCAATCGAATAATTGGCATTCGATATTCGTTGGCCATTTGCTCGGCAAATATTGGTTTCTCGCGAATTGACGCATCCGCTGCCCCACCGCGAACCGTAAAATCATCTCCGGCGACAACCACATATCGGCTGTCAATCTTGCCGCGACCCATGACAAAATTTGACGCCCGGAGGTCGATCAGGTTTCCGTCTTCGTCATATTCAGCTTTACCGGAGATCGCACCAATTTCGTGGAAAGTACCTTCGTCGAGCAGTGCATCAATACGTTCTCGAACCGTGAGTTTTCCGGCATTGTGATGTCGATCGACTTTTACTTGCTCACCCATGCGCTGCGTCAGGCCTTCCCGCCTTCGCAGCTCTTCAATCGCAGATTCCCAACTCACACAAACCTCCTGAACCCATTAAATCCTTTCCAGCAGGTTGGCTGATTTGAGGAGGGTATTCCAGAGAGCAATGAAAGAAAATTGTCATCAGTGATGCAGAATTGGATCATCAAAGGGAGCAAACAAGGCATCATCCAGGCCGGTTTCCATTCGCATGACTTCATCGTTCTGGAGTTGCCTCAGGCTGTCGGACAGCAGTTTCCTTCGAGCACTGGCCCCGTCCAGATCGAGGAATTGATCCGTATTTCGCCATGCCGCCGAGTTAAGTATGAGATGGCACAAACAATTGAACATTTGCGGCATGTTCAGTTTAACACTGCGGTTCATGGCCTGACGGATGTCAGCTCCGTCAAGTAGAACATCAAGGGTCAGAAATACGGCCAATGTAGTGTTGTCCAGAACAAATACCTCACGATCAACATTTGCCAGAGGCATTTTTGTCACCGGTAGCGTCATTTGTTGATCAGGAGATGAGGAACTTCTCAACCAGTTCAGCATACTGACAAACATTTGTTCCGGGTTTGTCGTGCCTTCCAGATAAGGTGTGTCTCCCGAAATCAAGGGCGTTATCAGTCTCCTGACAGGATCAACAAGCTTATGTCTCTGGTTGATCGTATGCTGTCTAAGGTCAGGTCCGAACTGGCGCAGAAGCATCAACAAGTCGACAACCAGTTTGGCGGCCGCCGTTTCCGGAGAGATTTCGATTAATTCTGTGTCAGTACGATCAAGAAATATTTCGACGACGCCATAATCGGCGTACCCACTTCGGGCAGCCAGTAGATCTATGGAATGGCGTTGATCAGCCAATTTCGGTCGTGGGTCAGGAATAGTCATGATCGATCAGTCGCCTTTTGGATGTAAATGTACTCTCTATGTTCTTATGCAGTGATCAGAGTGATTTTTTGTGTTTCCGCCACAAAATCAGCAATCTATTGGCAACCAGTTGAATTCCTGCGGGTGCAAATCTGTTTGTATTGTATAATATATAGTGAACTAGTGGCGTCCCGGGTGGACCAGTGCCATTTTACAAAAGGATCAACAAGTGGACGACCTGAGACGATGACAGGCAATAGACAAAACAATTGCAGTCGATTTTTCGCAGTAGTGACCCTCGCGATTGTATTCGCCTTATGCACACCACTGATGATTTCTGAAGTTTCAGCAAACGAAATTCAGTCGGCTGACCGCCTGTATAACCACCACCAGAGACAAAGCCTGGTTGCCGCAAAAAAGCTGCAGGAGCTTCGGCAGGAATATGCCGGACAGCTGGAGAAAGCACCTGCTACACTTGTGGTGCCTTTGATTGACCAGGCCGTCAGTCATATGCGATGGGCACGTGCCTATGCCCCGAACGCGGAATCTCGAAAGATACTGGATTTCAATGCCAAAAACCTCGAACGTCTGAGGAAAAAGATCATGGATGGGCAATCGCCGGTACCGCGCAAAAAAGGTGTCTGCACTGGTGATGACAAGTGGATTACGGCCTGAGTGTTGGAAACGGTTGTTGTTTTTGGTAGGAGTAAAATTTATTGAGTGTTAAGCCTTGTTAGCAACGTCCGTTATCTCGTTGGTTCTGAAAGTCTGGAACAGGCTAATATTTTGGTTCCTGCCGGCTTCTACGACCAATAACGCACCTTTCCGAAGAGTCTGTATTGCCGTCGTTCAGTCTCTGCTGCTGATCACTGTCCTGGCTCTGATGGTGATGGTCTTCTATGTATTATTCGGAAAATCCCCGAGCTTGCTCGAGATTTCATTGTTTCTTGGTGGTGCAAGTATTCCTGTCCTTGGTTGCTTGTTGATCCGACAAACTGCAAACATTGACGGCGTCATCATCTTGACGAATGCGGGAGGGGTGGCAGCAGTCTTTTCCTTTGCCCTGGTGACGAACGGCATCATGTCGCCGTCCATGCCAATCCTGTTCGGATTTCTGTTCATGGCTGCAGGGTATGGAAAAGGATTGGTGACGGCTGTTGTTTTGGCCATGAATGTCGGTGCCGTATGCCTTTTATATTTATTGGGTGAAAATGACCTGCTGTTCTCGAATCGCATTCCTCTGGAAAGTGAAACTACTCTCCGGTTGCTTGGCATACTTGCCCTGGCTGCCTTTACCAGCGTCAGTCTGTATTTTCGCGCAAATGCATGGCGTGGTCACAGGCGCCGGCTCGCCAGAGCGGTTGCTCAGGCACGGAATGCAAATTCAGCGAAATCGCAGTTCGTTGCGTCCATGAGCCATGAACTTCGGACACCCTTGAACGCAATTATCGGATTTTCTGCTTTCATGAAAAGCGAGGTGTACGGTCCACTTGGGCATGAAAAATACACTGAGTATGTCGGCGATGTGGAGAAATCCGGACGCCATCTACTGGATCTTGTAAACGAAGTTCTGGATATATCTGCAATAGAAGCCAACCAGATCGACTTGATAGAAAATGAGATTGATTTGGCTGAACTGCTTAATGCGACAGTCCGAATGTTGCTGGAAAGAGCTGCCCGGGCCGGTGTTACATTGCTTGTTGAACCGGATGACAACCTTCCACTTGTGTATGTTGATGAAACCCGGATGAAGCAGGTGTTTCTGAATTTGGTCGGGAATGCGATCAAGTTCTCCAAACTCGATACTGTTGTTTTAATGCGCCTTCATTATGTGGCGGGCAAAGGATTTGAAATCGTCGTTGAAGACCAGGGTATTGGCATCGAGGCTGACGATCTGGAAAGAGTGCTGAAGCCTTTTGTTCAGGTCGGTAGCAATAATTATGGGTCACACGAGGGCGTGGGCCTGGGATTGTACATCTCACGCCAACTCGTCGAGTTGCACGGCGGAGCTCTGAGTGTCGAGAGCGAACCAGGTCGAGGAACGTCCGTGATCGTCACTTTGCCAGACAGCAGAAAAAGAGATTCCTGACAGTGACCTGATGCCAGCTCATCAGGATTTGATTGCGATTAGGTCAATCAAGGCAGAAATACCGGCGTGCCCCGGACCCTCATCAATTTCAGCGTCGTAAGAATTGAGTTCGATTATGTCCAGGTCTGAAAAGGCCTCGCGCAGCATCTCTTCTGTGTACATATTTTCCGCAAGAGGCGGGCCACCAGTGCCATATTCAATTTGCTCTGGTCGATATCCTTCCATTAACAAGAGCCCGCCTGGTTTGAGCGCCGACTTGATGTCAGAAAATATTTTTGATCTAAGCTCGGGATCGGCGAACTGGATAAAAATGGCGACAACAATATCGCAGGTATCCGGGTCAGGCGTCCAATTGTTATGGTCGACTTCCATTGTCTTGATTTTGACGTTTCGCTCGGTGGCGAGCGCTTGTGATTTAGCAAGGGCAACAGGGGAGAAATCCACTGCCAGGACATCACAGCCCTGTTGAGCCATGAAAACGCCATTACGGCCTTCACCATCAGCAATGGAAAGTACTTTATGTCCGGCAATCAAACGTGATTTCTGGTTTGCCAGAAAGGCATTCGGGGCAGTACCAAATAAATATTCGTCGGAAGAAAATCGACTGTTCCATCGGTCCTTCGAATTGTTACTCATAATTATTTCACTCCATTTAGCCGCAATGATTTTTGACTTCTGCGGTCGATAACTTGTTCACAATACTGTAACTTATTGGCGGTAGTTTGCACGCCAAGCTACGAAACGGTGATTAGAGACTGAGGCCTTCAAATGTTTAATCCTGTACATTCCGCCGCAAAAATTCTGATGGTAATCATCTGTTCCGTCGGGCTCGCTTCCTGTGGTGATGAGGACATGACTGCTGATGGTGTCGAGTGGTTGAAAGCAAATCAGGAAGTCCCTGTAAACAGTGGTTGGAAGATCAGTGAAATATCAGCCGTTGGCAAAGGCAAGATGGAAATCATTGTTGATCTCTATAGTGCTACCGCAGCCAGTAAACTCAGGTCGCTGAGTGCGATGGATAAAGGTGAAGTTGCCAGGCTGGTGTGTCCAATACGCGGAACCGAATTCTGGGAAATAGTCGGAACCAAGGCAACCGTTGTCGTCAAATTGACCAGCATGGGAAACACAGAAGTAACGGCAATCTGCCGACGCTGAAAATCTCAACTCAAGTTTCCTGAAATTTCGCTTTATAACAGGGCGAATGCGGACATTTTTGAAGTAATTCCAAAAAAGCCAATATTTGAATTTGCTTTATATAAGCAAAATGTAATATATGTCCAGTGTTCGACCCGTTTCCTGGCGCCATGCCTGGTGACGGTCTGATATCAGCCAGACATGGCTCAGACATGGCTCAGACAGGAACGGCACGGGTCGTATGCAGGATCACAAAGTTGAGCTATCGCCTGAAGGCGCAGACGAAGTCAAATATACGACTTGCTACATGTGTGCCTGCCGCTGCGGTATCAAGGTCCATATCAAGGACAACCAGGTCAAATATATTGAAGGCAATCGAAACCACCCCGTGAACCAGGGTGTGTTGTGCGGCAAGGGGTCTGCCGGGATCATGCAGCACAACTCGCCAGCTCGTCTCAAAAAACCCTTGAAGCGCGTGGGACCAAGAGGGTCCGGTGAGTTCAAGGAGATTGATTGGGAAGAGGCGCTGGATATAGCAACGGCCTGGCTGGCCCGTGCCCGTGCCACAAATCCACGAAAACTCGCCTTTTTCACAGGTCGTGACCAAAGTCAGTCTCTGACATCCTGGTGGGCGCAGCAGTTTGGTACGCCTAATTACGCCGCACACGGAGGCTTTTGTTCGGTCAATATGGCGGCTGCTGGTCTTTACACCATGGGTTCGGCCTTCTGGGAGTTTGGTGAGCCGGACTGGGACCGGACAAAATATTTCATGATGTTTGGTGTGGCCGAAGACCACGATTCCAATCCAATCAAACGCGGTCTTGGCAAATTAAAGACCCGTGGTGCCAAGTATATTTCCATCAATCCGGTAAAAACCGGGTATTCAGCCATTGCCGATGAATGGATTGGCATTCGGCCCGGAACGGATGGCCTGTTCATTCTGTCCCTGATTCATGAGCTGCTGCGCGCAGGTAAAGTCGATGCTGAATATCTTCAGCGCTATACCAACGCATCCTGGCTGGTGTTTGATGCGCCAGGGACCGCAGACGACGGTTTGTTTGCCCGCGATCAAAATGACGAACCACAATGTTGGGACCGGCAATCAGGTGAACTGGCAAACCCGAAAACTGCGGGTGCAAATGGTGCCCTGAACGGACAGTACCAATTGCCGGATGGCCGCAAGGTACGACCTTCATTC
>Ga0233443_1002010_pt1 | contig 16277 bp, 10 predicted proteins | sample SI_123_September_2_FD_182784 | JGI IMG/M metagenome (GOLD analysis project Ga0233443, IMG submission 182784) | Seawater microbial communities from Saanich Inlet, British Columbia, Canada - SI_123_September2016_200_MG | ecosystem: Environmental > Aquatic > Marine > Inlet | place: Canada: British... | reverse complement strand
TGGTGTTTATCCAATTAAAAACCCAAATACAGGCAAAGACTACTACCCATCTAAAGGTAGTTGTTGGCGTGCAAGTGAAAGCACTATGAAAGCTTGGCTTGCAGAAAATAGAGTTTTTTTTGGTAAAAATGGAGAAGGTGCCCCACAGTTAAAACGTTATCTTCAAGAAGTTCAACAAGGCAAAGTTCCTAGTACATGGTGGACATTTCAAGAAGTAGGTCATAATGATGCCGCAAATAAGGAATTAAAGTCTTTGTTTAGCACAAAAGCTCCTTTTGATACTCCTAAACCATCGTCCCTTGTAAAGCAAATGTTAATGGTTTCAGTAGGTAGTTCCGCTATCATCCTAGACTTCTTCGCAGGCTCATCAACAACCGCCCACGCCGTCATGCAACTCAACTCAGAAGACGGTGGCAACCGAAAATTCATCATGGTTCAACTCCCAGAAGCCTGTAACGAAAAATCAGAAGCCTTTAAAGCTGGCTACAAAACCATCGCCGAAATCAGCAAAGAACGCATTCGCCGTGCAGGTCAAAAAATCCTTGAAACCGACTGCCATAAAAACTGGAACAAAGACATCGGTTTCCGTGTTCTAAAAATAGATACGTCCAATATGGCTGATGTTTATTATTCCCCTGACCAATTACGACAAGATGCACTTCCAGGAATGGTCAATAATATAAAAGAAGGTCGAGATAACCCAGAAGACCTTTTATTTCAGGTGCTAATCGATTGGGGTGTTGACTTGACCTTGCCTATCCGCAAGGAAATCATCCACAATAAAACAGTTCTATTTGTCGATGAAAATGCCTTGATTGCTTGTTTTGATGCAGGTATTACTGAAGAACTGGTTAAAAAATTAGCAGATTATTCCCCCTTGCGAGTGATATTCCGTGACAATAGTTTTGTTTCAGATGATGTGAAAATCAACGTCGATCAGATTTTCAAACAACTGTCACCCAGTACCGAAGTGAAATCAATTTAAAATAGGGGTTTTAGAATGAAGTTGAAATTCAAAATACAGCCCTATCAAACAAATGCGGTCGCATCTGTCGTCGATTGTTTTGCAGGACAACCCTATAACAAAAGCATAGGTTATCGCATTGATCCTGGAAACGAACCAGCGGAAAAACAGGAATTCAGTCAAATTGAAGCTTTTGAAGAACAAGGTTTTAAAAATACTCAAGTTCAATTAACGGATGCCCAATTACTTGAAAATATACAATCAGTACAGCGACAGCAAAATTTATCCATATCAGACCGTTTGATCACCAAATTAGGCACAAAAATCCATCTTGATATTGAAATGGAAACAGGCACTGGAAAAACGTATTGTTACATCAAAACAATGTTTGAGATGAACCAGCAATATGGCTGGAGCAAGTTCATCATCATTGTGCCCAGTATTGCCATTCGTGAAGGTATTTATAAATCATTCCAGATGACAGCAGAGCATTTTACTGAAAGCTATGGTCAGAAAGTCCGTTTTTTTATTTATAATTCCAAACGCTTGCATGAAATTGAAAACTTCTCATCCGATGTAGGTATTAATGTGATGATTATCAATATTCAGGCATTTAATGCACGGGGTAAGGATAATCGACGAATATACGATGAATTGGATGATTTTCAGAGCCGCAAACCCATTGATGTCATCAGTAGCAATCGCCCCATTTTAATTTTGGATGAACCGCAAAAGATGGAAGGCAAAGCAACAACGGAAGCGTTGCCCAAGTTTAAACCATTGATGATTTTGCGTTATTCTGCAACACACAAAACCAACCACAACAAAATACATTGTCTTGATGCATTGGATGCCTATAACCAGAAATTGGTTAAAAAGATAGCAGTGCGTGGAATAACCACTAAAGGGCTGGCTGGCACAAATGCTTATTTGTATCTGGAATCCATCGAAATCTCAAAAAAAGCCCCCGTTGCTCGCATTGACATGGAGGTAAAATACAAATCTGGAATAATCAAACGACAAGTCAAGCGTTTGGAAGCGGGACGTGATTTATATACTGAATCAGGTGAACTGGATCAATACAAAGGATTCACCGTTGCTCAGATTGACTACAATCAAGATACCGTAGAATTCACCAATGGTCATATGCTGATTTCTGGTGAAGCAAGGGGAGATATTTCTGAAGAAAATATTCGCCGCATACAAATCAGAGAAACAATTAAGAGCCATCTTGAAAAAGAAAAACAGTTATTTACACAAGGAATAAAAATACTCTCATTATTTTTTATCGACGAGGTTGTTAAATACAGAGACTATGAGCAAGCAGATGATAAAGGCGAATATGGTCGAATCTTCGAAGAAGAGTATGAACTGCTAAAAGATGAATGCCTTAATGAGTTGACGGATGAAAATAAAGACTATAAAAAATATCTGAATAACATTGATGTGATGAACACTCACAAAGGATATTTCTCAATTGATAAAAAAACAAAGCGTTTAACTGATCCTGCTTCAAAGATGGTCAAAAATGAAATCACGCTACAAAAAGTTGCAGTGTCTGATGATGTCAATGCCTATGACCTGATTCTGAAAGACAAAGAAAAATTACTGTCATTTGAAGAGCCAACTCGGTTTATTTTTTCTCATTCTGCACTACGAGAGGGATGGGATAATCCCAATGTCTTCGTAATGTGTATGTTGAAGCACAGTGATAATAAAGTTTCACGTCATCAGGAAGTGGGTCGAGGATTACGCCTGTCTGTTAATAAAGCTGGGGATCGGATGGATCACCCCGCAACGGTACATGATATTAATATACTGACGGTCGTAGCCAGTGAAAGCTATAAAGATTTTGTGACTACCCTGCAAAGTGAAATCAGTGCCTCTTTATCTGCCAGACCTAAGAAAGCAAATGAAGCCTATTTTACAGGTAAAATAATTAAAACAGAAGCTGGAACACTAGAAATAACGCCAGCGATAGCAAAGAAAATCTATCGATACCTTTTGAAAAATGACTACACCGACGATGATGATAAAATCACCGATGAATATCATGATGCAAAGAATACAGGTGTGTTAGCGGATTTACCTGATGAGCTAAAAGAACATGAAGAACAGGTGTTTTCACTGATTAATGGTGTATTTAGCGATGCGCAATTGCCAGGAATAGGTGATGATAGAAAACCGAAAACCAATCCACTCAATGACAACTTTAAAAAGAAGGAATTTAAGGAATTATGGAAACGGATTAATCAAAAAGCTGTGTACCGTGTGGATTTTGACTCGGCAGAACTTGTTAAAAACTGTATTCAAGTGATCAATAAAGAACTTCATGTGACACCATTACAATACATTGTAACGGGTGGAATCCAGACCAATGATGTCACAGACGAGCAATTGAAAACTGGCGATGGTTTTGAAGTTAAGGAAACCACAACAGAATACGGTCAATCAGCCTACTCAAAGGTAAAATATGACCTTATTGGAAAGCTGGTCGAAAATGTTCATCTAACACGAAAAACACTGGCAGAAATATTAACAGGGATAGAATCATCTGTATTCGCACAATTTCAGAAAAATCCAGAACATTTTATTTCTGAAACAAGCCGATTAATCAACGAACAAAAAGCCACTATTATCATTGAAAGACTGAGTTATGATGCTGTTGATGATCAATATGATTCCAATATTTTTACCGCTGATCAAAGTAAACAGGATTTCACCAAAGCCAGTGAAAAGTTAAAAAATCACATTTATGATTATGCTATTACAGACTCTAAAGTAGAAAGTGAATTTGTGTCAGAACTCGATAGCAGTCGTGAAGTTGTGGTTTATGCAAAATTACCCCGTGGTTTTCTGATTCCCACACCTGTGGGTGATTATAACCCTGATTGGGCAATTTCATTTAAAGAAGGAAGCGTTAAGCATATTTATTTTGTTGCGGAAACAAAAGGGTCAATGTCAACGATGAAACTACGTGGTATAGAGGAACGAAAAATAGAATGTGCTCGTAAGTTCTTTGACAAAATAAATCGAAATATTTCAAAAGATAATGTTAAATACGATGTTGTTACCGACTATGGGAAATTAATGGATGTGATTGGCATGAAGAATTCGACATGAATTTGGTAGGTTCTTCGATAAAAAAAGCTAAATTAAATGAGTATCTTAATAAATAAGGTCAGAATTTCAGGGTTTAGAGGTATTTCAAATTTAGAAATATTTTTACCTAGGAGGCTGTCCGAGAACTCAGGTTTTCGTCAAATCAAGGCATAAAATTGTCGAAAAAGCGCAGTTTACGTGTGTAAATGAGCATTTTGAGACCTTTTTTAACGCAGAGTTGGCGGAAAGATGAGTTTTCGGACAGCCTCCTAGGGTTGCTGTGTTAATAGGCAAAAACAATGCGGGTAAAACGTCAGTAATCAAGGCTTTGCAACTTGCATTAGGTAATTACTTTCGACATTTAACGGATGAAGATTATTTTTATAAATACTGATGATCATATTAGCTCTGAAATTGTTGAAATATGTATTATTCCTTTAAATTCAATAAACATATTTATCCCACTCCCCGTCATACCTGTTTTTCAACTATTGTTTTTTTCATGAGTGGGTAAATATTGAGAAATGGTTATGAAAAAATTTGGCTTAGGTTTTCGTTTTTATGTTTTCTATTTTCTGGTTGTCAGTGTAATTGCATGGATGATTGTTGATAAATCCATCGAAAGTGTTGATGAAAGTTTAAAACAAGCTTCTGAAGAGGTGATGATTGATACGGCTAACCTGTTGGCTGAAATTGCTGCTAAAGATGTTCAAAACAATCAGATAAATATCCGCACATTAGCTCCTTTAATCGACCGTTATTTAAAACGCACCTTACACGCTCAAATTTATTCATTGTATAAAAATAAACCCACCATGCAACTTTATATTACCGATGTTAAGGGTAAAGTATTATACGATTCAACGGGCTGGTCTACCGACAAGGATTATAGTCACTGGCGAGATGTGTCTTATACTCTGCGAGGTCAATATGGTGCCAGGTCAAGTTTGTATGAACATGAACATTCACCCAATCTTATCAAAGAAAGGGCAATATATGTGGCGGCACCCATTTTTTCTAACGCCAACACTTCAGACAAAAAAGACATCATTGGCGTTCTGACTATTTATAAATCGATCAATAATTTAAATAACTTCATTCAACATCAGGCGACAAAAATCACCAACTTTGCAATTTTGGTATTTATAATTTCATTGTTTTTTGGTGCAATATTTACTTGGGTGTTATCACAATCAATTCGTAAGTTGGTACATTATGCCAATACTTTGGCTGATGGTAAAAAAATAGACCAACCCATCATTGATCAAGAAGAATTACAAGCGTTGTCTGCCGCCATCAAAAGAATGAGAATTGAACTGGATGGCAAAGAATATGTGGAAAATTATATCCATACCATGGCACATGAACTAAAAACCCCCATTACAGGAATTCAAAGTTCGGCAGAGTTACTGCTTGAACCCATGCCAGAAAAACAACAACAGCACTTCACGCAACATATCTTAGATTCGACCACTCGAATGACCTTGTTGATTGAACGACTATTGCAATTGGCTAGGTTGGAACGACAAAATGAACTGGAAAATATTGAAGCAATCGATCTCAATAAAATCATTAAAAGCTGTGTTAAAAGTCGTGAAATTTCTCTCATGAAAAAAAATATTCATGTCGACTTCAAGACTGAAAATGATGCCATTACTCATGCAGATGGTGTATTAATAGAACAAGCCATTGCCAATTTATTGGATAATGCCATTGAATTTAGTTTAGCCAATAGTACCATCCACATCATTTTAACGCATGTTTCAAATACAATTAAATTGGTGATCATTGATGAAGGCACAGGTATTCCTGATTATGCCATGACGAGATTGTTTGAGCGTTTTTTTTCATTGTCCCGACCCGCTTCAAACAAGCGTAGTACAGGTTTGGGATTAAGATTTGTTCAAGAAATAATGGAGCTACATCAAGGAAAAATCACTGTCGAAAACTATGAGGAGGATAAAATGTCAGGTGTTAAGGCAATTTTACAGTTTCCTTGATATCACTCCAGTGTTCATTCGCTTCATGACGTTTATCTTCATCAATATGAATATAACGCATGGTGGTTTCAAATCGACTGTGACGAGCATTTTTTTGCACATGCATGGGATTGATTCCCGCATCAATTTGATGAGTAAATGAACTGTGACGTATCCAGTGGGCAGATGCCTGAATCAAAGATTTTGATTGCAATGAATCATTTAATAATAAACTGGCTTGATAAAACAGTGGTTTAAGCAATTGGTTAATTCGTCTGGTGGTTAATGCCTTGCCACTTTTAAAACTGAATAAAAGTGGGTCATCCATGTTATCCGATGTGGCTAGGGGAGGGCAATTAAAATAGTGTCGATAATCCTGTATTTCACTCAATAAGACTTGATTAATGGGTATTAAACCTCGTTTATTACCTTTCCCTATAATATCTAACCACCATTTTTCTCTGATTTGTTTGATGTCTTTCAGGGTAATTTGAATGCATTCACTGACTCTAATGCCAGTATAATAGAGTAAATAGCATAAAAATTTTAATCTAATATTGTGTTGGTTTTTTATTGACTCATGAAGAATTTGCTCAACGGCATTCCACTGAGTCAACGTGAGATAACGTTCTACATTGGGTAAAATATGTGCTTGCCGAGACTGTCTTTTGCGCATTAATTTGAGTGGGTTGTGTTGCAGGTATTGAGCGTCTGTCAGCCAACAAAAAAAAGAATTAATAATGCTCAATGTCAACTGAACACTTTGTGGTTTAAGTGGTCCGACTAATGGTCGCCACAACAGATTGGGCTGATTGTTTTTTAAAAATTTGCTTTGCCTTGGACCAGTCCAGTCTTCATCGGGCGACAATAGAAATGCTTCGTATGATTGCAAATCGGATAAATTGAGGTCAGACAAAGCCTTTGCTTTTTTAAGCAAGCTCCACAACAACAACCGCTCAATTTCTTTTCTATAATTACTGAGTGTCGATTGAGAATGCTCATATTCCTTCAAAAATAATTCAATGGCTGTTCGGTCATCATTGGCGGGAATTAACGAAGAAAGTGTTGAACGATTACTGCCATTTTCACCACTGAGGTTTTTAAATTTGGATTGATCAGACACAAAATATCGAGTAAGCCCTGTGTTTTGATTTGTCATGCTTTACCAATAATAATTCAAACGATGTGACCAAAGCCATAAACGTCCATGGTTATCAATGGTCAATAAATGACCTGATGGACTGATGGAAGCACCTTTGATGCCCGATGGATCAACTGCTTGGTAGATTATTTTACCATTTTCGCTATTTAAAATGGTGGTGCTGTAGTAGCCTGAAACTACGATAGATTGCTTGTGGCGATTGGCTTGATTGAGTTGATGCCCCAAATTCTTTGACCAGATGACTTCATTTTTTAAAAGGTTCATTAGTAGAATATCATCCCACATTAAGGCAATGAGAGAACCATCATCAAATAGGGTTTGTTTCTGTAAGCCGTATTGTGTCAATGTTCCTTTGTTTGAGTCAATATCGCTCACCAACCAACTGTCCCCATGGCGCTGATTCAACCAAACCTTATTTTTATTGAGTATCAACAAATTAGTGATGTCAAAACCTGGCATTTCTTTTTGCCATAAAATAGTCTGTTTCTCAACGTCTCCAATTTGTAATAAAAGTTTAACAGTATCCCCATTACTGTCCATTTGTTTCCAAGCAACCACAACCCATTGGGTATTTTGGGATAAGCTATAATCGGCAATGTAAGGATAGAGTTCAGGCGCATTTAACTGCCATTTTCTGTCAGAATTAATAATGATGGAGTCTTGTTTCTGTTTATTTTCAATGCGAGTAATGTGGAATAATTGATTGTCATCATTGACTCGATACTCTGCCTGACGATAGTCAAAATTTTTGAAACTTTTGACCGTTTGAGTCAACTTATCTTGATTATCCAAACGATATAATCGTCTGTCATCAGGAAAATAAATCAATAACTGATCTTTTTGATACCACATTTGATAATTGCTGTAGCCTGAATCATTCAAATGACCGATGAGCCGTCTGGGTTCGATGATTAATGTGGTGTAAATGGTCAGAAATAGAACCGTTAACGCAAAACCACCAGCTATTCGTTGACTAATAACTGATTTGAGTTTTACTTCTGATAAAAATGTCCACCATTGAATATAACAAGTGGTGACGATAGTAACAGATACCATTTTGAGAAAAACAATACCCGAATAAATCAGTTGTCCCATTTGTAATAAAAGCAGTAAGGGGAGTAAAGAGAATACTGCTGTTATTAAAATTGAAGTCGTTTTTCCTAAGCCTTTTTTGAATGCCAAACGGCCTACGAACAACCCTGCAAATATTGACAGTACCCAACCAAAACCAGAAATTACTCCACCATAGAGTAACAGACCTGAGCCAATGTCCAGTGCACTCCAACCACTGTTATCCGTTACAAAAAAACAGATAAGAGCCGTAGCGCTACAAGTTGCTACGGTTAAATATCCTTGCAATCGCTGTTTTCTACGTTCAAAAAATTCATAAAAAAATAGGCTGGTTGCTGCCATTGCCAAAGCATAGATGAGAGACATGAAGCCATAATCTGAACCTAGATCTATTTTTAACAGCCACATTAAAAGCATTAAACAACACAGTAAAATACCCGTCCCCATAATCCACAAGCCAACCGCTTCAAAAAAGCGCCAGTGCTGAGTATTTTTTGTGTCATCGGTAAGAACTTTGGATTGTGAGGGCTGATCTTCTTGTTTTTTCCATTCTTCAAGTGCTGCTTGAAGGTCTTCAGCAGGAATACCCAACTCATCACCAATTTTCAGGTAATCTTCTTGAGAGATTTCTGGGTTTTGTTTTCTAATGTCCGTTTTTTCCTGGGCTTTACGAATGAGTATTCCCAATGTTTTTTTATCTATATTCATTAACTAAGGTACACTTATTTTAGCAAAATCCCTACCGCCAGGGTTTTGAAATACATTGAGTTCAAATTCATGTAAAACAGCCAATAAATGATCAAAAATATCGGCTTGAATGGCTTCATAATTAACCCAAACTTTATCAGTTGAAAAGACATATATTTCTATTGGCAAACCATTTTGAGTCGGTGCTAATTGACGTACCAGCAAGGTTAACTGCTGATTAATCATTGGGTGGTTTTTAAGGTAGTGCAATACATAGGCTCTGAAGCAGCCAATATTGGTGAGTTGTCGTGTATTAAAGTTTTGATGAGTTGATGAAACTGTTTCTTTGAAACTTTCCAATTGATTATCGGCATTAATTTCAGACAACTTGTTTTTCATGTAGTCTTTAAGGTGATTGATTTTAGAAAATCGATCCAACATTTCTGCTGTGCAAAACTCAATTGAATTGATATCAATGTGAATTGAACGTTTGATTCTTCTACCATCAGACTCACTCATACCCCGCCAGTTTTTAAAAGACCCTGTCATTAAACTATAAGTGGGTATCGTCGAAACTGTATTGTCCCAGTTCCTCACTTTAACGGTGGTCAAAGTGACATCAAGCACCTCTCCATCCGCTCCAAATTTGGGCATTTCAATCCAGTCTCCATTGGCAATCATACGATTGGCCGTCAACTGAATTCCTGCAACAAAACCAAGTAAAGTATCTTTAAAGACCAGCATTAAAACGGCGGTTAACGCGCCAAAGCCACTGATTAAATACAACGGGCTTTTGTTGAGTAAAATAGAAAAAACTAAAACTCCTGAAATAAAATAAATAATCAGTTTGATGACCTGCATAAAACCTTTGATGGGGATTTCTTTAGCAACAGGGTGCGTTCGATAAATATCCAATACCGCATTCAGAATTGCACCAATGGTCAATGCGACAATGATGACCATATAAATGTTGGTTATACTGGTAATGACTGAAATGAGTTGCTGGTGACCCGTGAATACAAACGGTGTGCTAATGTAAATAACCATTGCAGGAATAAAGTGACTGAATCGGTTGAATACCTTGCGTTTAAGTAAGATATCATCCCATTGATTGTTTGACTTTAATGCAATCCGAGATATTAGCTTTAGACCATGTTGACGACCTAATTTATTGAAAAATAGTGCGGTAATGAGTAGACCTATTATTGCGATTATAATAGATACTAATGTTGCCAATTGAATATTAAGCTCTTGATTAACTAGAAATTCTTGTAGGTAAAAGATCATAGGATGTTAATGCCAAATTGTATTAAATAATTATCCGAGACCGCCGTTTCCATTGAGGTCGACAGGATGTTTTCAGTTGTTCTCGTAATATAGCAATTTCTTGTTGAACTAGTAAGTTTTCCTGAATAATTTTTTGCTTTTCATAGTCATTATTTTGCACCATTTGCTTCATTTTATAGATGGACTGGCAATGATGTTTTTCTGCATCAGTAAATTCCTGTTGCATCTTCGTATGCGCTATTTTCCATTCATCAATACGTTTAAATAATCGATTTTCATTGGCTTCGCTGCGTTGATACTCTGTTTTTAATTGTTCTTTGTAATGACTGATTTCTTTATCCCTATTTTTTGAGAGTTCTTGGTTTCTAATGACCAATTGATCCTGTTCTTTTTGTTGATGAACTCTATTTTCCTTTTCTTGTTCAATTTGTAACTTTTGCTCCTCAAGCTGGCTATTTAATTTCTCTATCACAATATTTTGCTGACTCACCATTTCAATGAGTTCAGCATTTTCCATGGCCAATTTGTTGGCATCTATTTTCATTGACTCTAATTGATCTTTGGCTTTGTTGACCGTTTCATCAGCTACTTGTCGATATTGTAAAAGATGTTGATTCGCTTCAGACAAAGCGGTTTGCCATAAGTTTTCCACAATATCAAATAGTGACTGAGGGATATCGGGGCGGCTGGTCCATTGTTCAACTCTTGCACCCAAACTGCCATACCACTCATTTAATGCCGCATAAATCTGATTTGGATTGCTTTTTCCTGTCATTTTCTTTAATAGCTCTAAAGTAGGGCGACTACCTTCTTTTAAAAGCTTATCTGCAGCATCAAAGACCAAGTTTCGTGTTGTTAACCGTGTTTCCATTGCCAATTATCCATTTTATTGATAAATAATATATATTATATCATAGTTGATATAATAATAGTCGATATATTATATATCAATAAGTGCTTATTATTTCTTATAATGAATATAATGAGAAATAAATAGGGCTGTTTATTTGATTTAAACAAGTTGTGGGGTGGGGTAGGGTGAGAAAGGATGGGGAGATAAAAGTGTTTTTTACCCATTTCGACAAAAAGGTAAAATAGAAGTTATAGGGGGAATGCGTTGAACATTACGATAACCGCCGATTGAGGTACACGCAACAAATCCAGATCAATAATCAGGATACAAGGAACGGGCACGAAACAACTTCCCGTTCTAAATTCCATCTTCACTTCACCTTCAAACGATCTTCAATCACAAAAGCTCAGAATAGAGTGACTATTCCTACGCTTTTATTCAATCAGGTCATTTGAATTTAAAATAAATATGAAACCAAGAACGAGAAGTTATTTCGTGCCCGTTCCTTATATTTAGGGGATGCATAATAAGGGAGGATTCAAAATTACCGAAGATAAATTTTCGTTTTTTTCGTTTTGTTGCTCAATATTCTATACCCCATTTAAAATAATAGGTATTATCCAATATTCCAAACTCACTTCCTTCCTGGCCGTACTGAATCATTCCACCGACAACAAACTTGTTATAATCATTTAAAGTATATGTAAGCGTTGGTGAGATGAATCGAGAATTATGAGTATTAAAGCTTTCAATATAGACCAGTGATCCGTCTAAAAAAATATTAAAACTGTAAGTTAATGTTGCGCCTGCATAGAGGTTTGAAAAAACCAGATTAGGTATGATTTCAGACTCTTTATTTAATAAAATATCATTAAATTCAAAGGTGTCTGAGCTATAATGAGTTTCCAATGTAAGGCTTATTCCATTTTTAAAACCATAATCGGCTCCAATGGTTATTTGGTAAAAATCTTTTTCTTCCTGTTGACTCAAATTTGTTGCTAAAAGACTTTTTAAATAAGCACCTTCACTTCTTAATTCAATGCCTGTGTCAGCTAAATTTCCTTCTATTTCAAAGCCAATCATTGAGGTATTATTAGAGCTGAACAAATCAACTGCAATATCTGCAAATTCAATAAACGCTTTATAACGCAAAGCATATTTAAAGGAGTTATCTTTTTTTTGCGAAATAACGGCGGTTACTTGTGATGCTTCATTGATATGTCGTGTGTAAGAGATTGCGGATACTCCAAACACTTCATCTGGCTCGAGTAAATAAGCATTTCTAGGATTAAATAGGTTGGTCGGATTCCAAATTCTACCAACCCCCATTGTGATGTTCTGCAATCCAATCACCATTCGATCATGCTCATTTTGATAGCCTGCATACAAACGATATATTTTTGCAAATACAACGCCGTCTGAGTAATTGTGTTGATTGGTCTGAGTTTTAAAAGGTGTATCTGATTCGAGTAAGCTGACATTGAAAGAACGAGAATTAACATAGTCATCACTTAAGTAATTAACCATATCTCCTGTAACAGTGGCAAAATAGTTTCCGTTATTCCAATTTCCTTGGTACCTCAATCTATTGTAATTATAGGTATAAGTTATATCCTCATTGAGGAAAATAGACCCTTGAGAAATACTATAGTTAGCATTGGTAATGGTCTGGTCATATTCAGTTTCTGCACATAAGTCAGTGCTTAATATCAACAACAAGATTGAGCAGAATTTACGTTTCAACTGAGAAAAATCAGTTGAACCCGTGCCATATGTACACAAAGTAGATTCAACTGATTTATCAAGGCTCAATGATTGCTCCATCATTAAGTTTTATAACACGCCTGACACTCTCAATGACATATTCATCATGTGAGGCAAAAACAATGGTAACACCTTCTTTTTCATTCAATGTACGCATCATCTGCATTAAAATTTTAGAATTTTTTGAATCTAAATTTGCAGTGGGTTCATCTGCTAAAATAATTTTTGGTTTGGCTGCAACGGCACGAGCGACTGCAACCCGTTGTTGTTGACCTCCACTAAGCGTTGATGGTAAAGCGTTTAATTTATTGTCGATTTCTAACAGTGTGGCAACTTCAAGGACACGTTCCTTAATGATTGAGTCATCAAAACCACGAAGTTTCATAATAAAGCCGATATTTTCTTCAATATTTAAAACAGGCACCAAATTGTAAGCTTGAAACACAAATCCCATTTTATTAAGTCTTAATTGGGTTTTTTCATCTTCATTTAAGGTGGTAATCAGTGATTCATCTAAAAATATTTCACCGCTGTCTGGGTTATCTAATGCACCAATGTTATTTAAAAGTGTTGTTTTACCACAGCCAGAGGGGCCGTTTAAAAGTGAAAACTCACCTTCTTTTATCTCAAGATTGATATCATTTAATGCATGAACCTCGCGAGACTCACCTCGATAAAAATATTTGTTGATATTGATTAATCGGATCATGTTTCTGCCTTTATGACATCAATAGGGTTTAATTTTTTGATTTTTATAAGCGGTAAAAGGACGCTGAGTAGTGAGGCGGTTATAATGGCATAAAAGGTACTGGTAAAGTATGAAATATTCATCTGTGCATAAATTATGGTATCCATACCAAAACTTTCCATTCCCTCAGAATATTGACTTAAATTTAAGCCATAGTTTTGTAGATAATAAAGTGTACTAAAACCCAATATTGCACCTAAAATATAACCTGTTAGTCCCACCAAAAATGCTTCTAAAAATATCTGATAGCGTATATTTTGGTAACTCATGCCCAACGCACGCATTATTCCGAACTCACGAATCCGATCTAAAATAGAAACATACATGACACCCGTAATTCCAATTAGAACAACTAACATCACAATTAAAAAGGTGATAGAAGTAAAAATAACCATCATGTCTTTCATCTGCTTTAACATTGGATACAGTTCTAAAAAGTTTTTTACGTCAAGCTCTGGGTACTTGTTTTTTAGCTCTTTAAGTAGGGTTTGTGAGTGAGTTCTTATGGCTATTTGAGTGGCCATTTGGTTGTTAACCCCTAAAAATTTCTGTACTTGTTTTAAATCGACATAAACCGCACTTGCATCAAGTGCAATATTGCTGGTTTGAACAATGCCTCTCACTCTGACTGCGATGGAATTAATGTCGCCACTGTGGTCTTGTGTTGAAAAAATAATTTTTGAGCCAATGTTAACTTTCAATGTTTTTGCCAATTCACTACCAAGCAAAGCACCACGTTTTCTAAAACTCATGTCTCCTTTTTTTAAAAATTGATTAAACTGGCCAAAGGCAATCTCATTTTCAAGGTTTATGCCAATGACATTTGAAAATGCAGATTTTCGAGCTGTTGCACTGAGTCCTTCTACAGACAGCCTTTTTGTTATGTATTCGATTTCATTGTTGGTTTGCAAAAATGTCTGGATTTGACTGGCATCTTTAATATTGTGCTTCAAATTTTTATCTAAACGATAATTTTTATGGTAAAGACTTATTTCGCCACTATCACTACGCAAGGTTTTATCGATCATGTTTAAAGTCATGCCATCGTATATTCCTTGAATGCTTAGCATCATAGCCATACTAATGGCAATCATAAGAATGACCAGAATAGTTCGAGAAAGTCGTAAAAAAGCATTATTCCATGCAAGTTTAATTATTATATTAAACATGATGTGTAGCCTCTAATGCTTTAAAATTATTAATGTATGATGTGGGATAGATGATGCTTAAAAAATTAAGAACATAAATCAGAGCAATATTCCATGTTATGGTCATTAAATTAAAGCTAAAAGGCAGCTCATCTGAAACAATGCCATAATCTTTGTACATTTCACTCATTCCCTCAATAACAATAGGATTGACACTAAAATAGTGGCTTATATAAGCACCTATTGGGGCAGCAATAATTATCGCTAAAGTGGACAAGATAAATATTTCATAAAAAAGCAATAACCGTAATTTCCCCCTTGATAATCCGATACATCGAAGTGTCCCAAATTCTCTAATACGAGAACTGACATTGATAAAGCCAAAAATCATAATGACAAAAAATATCACGACATAAAAAAGTGAAATGGAGATGTAACCAAAAACGGAATCAACTTCCATGGCTTGAACCATTGGTTTCATCAATGTTTTCCAGGTCAGAGATTCTTTATCATCGGCTATTACTTTTAATATTTGTGAATTTATCTCATCTACTTGGGACAAGTCATGAGGTTTGATATTGATATAAGAAGCTTTGTTTTGTGAATACATTAATTGATCAAAATATTGTCTGGCGACAAAAGAGGTGGCTCCATCAAATTGTGCCGATCCCGTTTTAAAAATACCGCAAAGTTTAAAAAGGTCGGCAGCAAAAGAGTTGTCGCTTGCTGAGCCTATAAAACTGACTTCATCACCAACGTTGATGCTTAGTTTTTTTACCAAACCTATTCCCGCATAAAGGCAATTACCAGAGTTTTGCTTTAAAAACTCACCTTCTTTAAGCGCAACTTCTAGTTGGCTCATATGCTTTTCTTTATCGGGATTAATTCCTGCAACCATTGATGCTGCTGAGTTTTCTTTACTTGACAGTAAGCCGTAGGTCTCATATCTAGAGGTAAATTGTTCGATTCCTTTTATAGTTAAAAGTGCTTTTTCAATAGTGTCAACTTGGTTAATTAAGTATTCATTACCGCCTAAATCCCGATAATTTTTTTGATATATTTCGATGGCTCCAGTATAAACTTTAAGTGCATTTTTAAGCATTGATTCATGAGAGCCATCCATCATTGCGACATAGACAATCAGTAAAAGTAATGAAAAAAAAGTCAAAATAAAAGTAGTAATGGATCGGCTTTTATAAAAAAATATGTTTTTAAGTGCAAAACTAAACATGGGTATCTCTCACATAAAATCTAGGAGGTTGTCCGAAAACTCATTTTTCCGCCAACTCTACGTTAAAAATGGTCTCAAAATGCTCATTTATACACGTAAACTGCGATTTTTTACCAAATTTTCCTTGCTCTGAATTAAACTGCATTCTCCGACAAGCTCCTAGGAGGCTGTCCGAAAATGTAGGTTTTCGTCAGAACAAGGCAAAATTTGGCGAAAAAGCACAGTTTACTGGTGTAAATGAGCATTTTGAGCCGAATTTTAACGCAGTTCTGGCGGAAAGA
>Ga0233443_1001992_pt1 | contig 16399 bp, 20 predicted proteins | sample SI_123_September_2_FD_182784 | JGI IMG/M metagenome (GOLD analysis project Ga0233443, IMG submission 182784) | Seawater microbial communities from Saanich Inlet, British Columbia, Canada - SI_123_September2016_200_MG | ecosystem: Environmental > Aquatic > Marine > Inlet | place: Canada: British... | reverse complement strand
AAATACAGCTTTATCTTTAGCCTCATCACCATAAAATGCATTAGCTAAACTATGCATCAACTCGTCTTGAGCGATCTCTTTAATTTCTTTCTTAGATTTGCCTTTGGCTTCTCTTAATTCTTTAAAATTAATCATCCCATTCTCTCCTTTATTATTCTATGATTGGTAAGTCATCTGTCTGCCAATCCCAACATTGTATGTAATATATACATCCATACTACCAGTGGTAAAGCCAGCATCATTAAACACTGCCATGATATCAGTTGACAGAACTGTAATAGCACCTTGAGTTTCTGGATCCCATCGCACTGGTACGTTTGTACTAGGTCCTGCTAAACCTATATATGTAGTACCACCAGTAACACCTGTAATATAACTATTTGCTCCGGTTGGACCAAATGCTGGATATATTTCAAACGTTTGAGGACTTAAATTCTGTATACCCCAAGGGCCGGTTGTACCAGGTCCAGATTCATTATAAAACCCGACATCAGCAAATACTATTTGATTTCCGTCTAAGTCAAAGTTCACTTTAATTACAGCGACAGTTGAAAATCCAGGCTTTGGCACAATAGCACCGCCCATCCACGCGTCTTCATGCCCGGTTAGTGCTTCATAGACGTACTCGTCAAAGAACGAAAACCCCAAAGCACCACCAGTTAGTCGAGCACTGTCGAGTTGCTGATGCAGAACAAACTCGCTAGGTCTGTTCGCCCATTGATTAACCGAGCTATCAAATATAAAAATATCATCTGGCGCAGGAGTACTTACACTCGAATGCACGTCAATCAAGTCAGGCAATATATTTATACTAGGCGTACCATCAGCACCATCCGCTCCGGCTGGACCAGTAGCTCCATCAGCACCGGCTGGACCAGTAGCACCATCCGCTCCGGCTGGACCAGTAGCTCCATCAGCACCGGCTGGACCAGTAGCACCATCAGCACCGGCTGGACCAGCTGGACCAGATGAAGCATCAACATATTCCAATCCATCAGCCGCACCATTAACTTGTAATACTTGTCCTGATGTGCCATACCCATTAGGTGTATCACTTAAATCTAATGAATCATTTGCTCCAACAGTATCACCGTAAGGCAAACCATTCCAATCAGTAAACCCATTACCAATTTTAAATTTACCTGTATCTGTTTCAAAGCACAATTCTCCTTCTGCTGGATCTGGATTGTTCATTGTCCAGTTTGCAGCCGTATCTCTTCTGTGCTGTATGATTGTTACTGTTGTCATCATTATCTCCTGTGAATGGGTCTTATATACTTATTTATAACTATGTTAAGTTGAAGTTATACATATATATAATAATATGAATACACTAATGATACACGAAATGAATAAAGATACAATCATACCAAAGGGATTATGTACCTTTGATGATGGTCTTTATAGCCAATACAAATATGGAAGAACATTACCCAATGACAAGATATACTTCATATGTCCTAAGTTTATTATCGATGGCCGTAATGATTTAAAACAGAAGTGTATGTCTGTATATGATATTAGAAAGTTAATAGATATGGGTATTGAAATTGGCGCACATTCATATTATCATACAAAGTTAGAAGTATTCCCTGACCTTAAGTATCAACTATATCATATACAAAGAGACACTGAATCTATGATGAATTGGTTTAAAGATTCATTAGGCATTGTACCTACAAAGTTTTGCTTTCCATATAATAATGACTTAAATGGTATATACAAAGCAGCTTTATCTAAATATAATTTTACTGATTTTTACGGATCTAGTCGAGTCGATATACCTGCTTAAACGCTTCTGCTCTATGCATACCAACTTGTTTGCCCCTATGCATAGCTAATGTTTCCATACTTTCAATTGATCTAGCATCAGGATATTGGTATGTCTCTGTTGTATAGAACCCCATTACCTGTTGCTTCTTATAAATCTCCATTGAAATATCTTTATATACATTAGGTTGAAACACCTCACCCATTTGACCAAAGGCCCAATCGGTTGAAGATGGTAACTCACACATATATAAACCTTTAACACCCGATTCAGGTTTGGGTCTTGCCGCAACCAAAACACATTCAGCAACTAACCTATGATCTTTATGTATGTCTGAAATGTTATGTGTGTATACTTCTTCTGGATTTAATTCAGTGATAAGATGCTCAATCTTTGATAGAGTCCAACAATATTCTAACTTACAATCATGGCCATCAAACATCACAAATTTAGCGCCAAGAGCGTTACAGCTCTTTTCAAATGCTTCAATTCTAGAGTTTGATACTTCTTCAGCTCCAGGTCTATCACCTTGACACATAACTGCGATGGTAACATCATGACCTTTATTAACTAATTGATGGATCGTGCCCGCGGGCCCGTATGCTTCATCGTCGGGGTGTGCAAATACAAATAATATCTTCATAACATATCTCTTATAATATCTTTCAATTCAAATTTTGGTTCATACCCGAGCTCTTTAAGCTTAGTAATATCAGGTACCCTATAGTATATATCTCCATGTTCTTTAGAGAAATCTTTCTCATAAGGTCGATACTTCATATTAGATGTTGTGGCTGTTTCTCTTAATACAGCCGTTGCTAACTCATTCATACTTGTTGGTGTGCCATTACCAACATTGAATAACTCACCATCAGTATTGGATGCGATTAAAATACCTTCAATAGCATCTTTAATATGACAGAATGATCTAACCTGTTCACCATCACCATACACAATTAAGTTCTTTCCGGCTTTAGCAGCATCAACAAACCTAGGCATGACCATACCATACTTACCAGTTTGACCTGGACCTACTACATTAAAGAATCTTATGATCGTATAGGGGAAATTAGAAGCTCTAATCATGAACTCCATCATTAACTTAGCAGTTGCATATCCCCATCTCAATTTAGAAGAAGGACCTATTGATGCATTATCTTCTTCAGAGAACGTAGGACCTTCTCCATATATCTCAGAGGTGCTTGCAAAGGTTACATGGCTTTTAGCTTTATTGAATAAAGGTATTAACTTATTCATTAACGCAATGTTATTGAATAATGTTGTTGATGGGTTCTTATCGATGTGTTCTACACCAACAGATCCAGCAAACTGATATATCTTATCAGCTTTTCTAAATAGCTTTAATAGGTCTTTATCTTCCATTGTGGATATATCACCTTCAACAAAAGAGAATAGATTCTTATACTTTTTGAAATCGTTTAAATCAATAGTTGATGTTTCTAAGTTATCAACAATAACAACTCTGTTATTCCGTTCACCAAAATACTCATCACCATCCAACAGCTTATGTACTAGGTGCTGGCCTATAAATCCTGCACCACCTAAAATTAATATATTCATTTATTATATACTCCAATGAGACTAGTCAGTTCTTTCTGATCGTATGCCTCTTCACATTCATGACAATTCCAACATTGACCACGACACTGTCTTAGTATCTTGCTTAGTCGTTTCAATTTACCTATATTAATACTTATATCACTTTTAGAATCGTCTATTATACCTGGTTGATATTGGTGTAGTAATAACTCTTCATCATAAACATCATTAAATGATTGGTGGCTTTTTTTCTTAGTATATGCAAATGGACTCTTCACCCAACCCATAACAGGATTTTCTACCGAAGGGTATCTACTAGTTCTTCCGACATATTTAAATGTATTGACGTACGGAGCGAAGGCATCCCAATCTTCTTTATCATACCAAAATGCGTCTGGGTTATTGCGTGGCATTTCTGGGTGAATATCCTTATTCCCTCTCCATGCCGAGCAAGTATCCATGAAGTGACTGAAGTATGCACCACCTCCCCAATGTTGATCGTGCGTAGCTTTCCAAGGGCAATTTAATATACAACCCTCAGATACCAATAAAGATGTCTCTAATGTTCTACGCTCAGGATACTTTTCATTAAACCAATCAACGGCTTTCTTAATACGCTTTAATTCCGGTAAGTCTCTATGAAGATTTCTATTAATTAATATAGTATCATAACCTAACATAGCATAATCAATAACACCTTGAGCATCTCTTACTAAGTTATTGACAGTGTTTTTCCATCGCATTTCTGGAAATTCATATTGGAGTCTTCCTGTATTAATTATATGAGTGTCTCCTATAGTACAAATACGCAACCCTCTATCATAGAACTTTCTTAAATATTCTACGAATAAGTCCTGTACATCTTCACTTAATAAGAATTCCTTCTCTGGTATAGTGTCATTTAATGTCAACGATATAGGTATACCGTATGTATCTTGTATATAAAATAGGTTATCAATTTGAGTATTGCCCGCATCACAATTCATTACATTGCCGTATTGACCATTATCCCATTTAAAGTTATGACCAAAGTAGATGTCCGATATCTCATCTTTAAATTCATCTGAGCTATTCTCAAATGCTACTAAGAACATATCAGAATCTGTCACTGAATCCCAATGCGCTATACTAAATTTTTTATGCATAACTAATCATCTCATCATCTCTAATTAAATCCAAAGTCGAACAATGTATCCCACCAGCAAATATCTCTCCGTGGTTCAATGCTGTAGTCACAACATCGAATCCGTTCTTATCTAATATATCATTAACACCATAAGCCAGTTCATTGGTAACTACTGTATTTTCGTCTAATGATAATACATTAACATCCATTCCACGTGATGATGCTAATTGAATATCTATGTTTGTCATTCCTTTAGTGTCAAGATTATGAGTCAAATCTGCGGGGTATATGTATGTCCAGTTTTTAAACTTATCCGGCATAACATCTTTGATATTAGGATATGCGGGGTTAACCATAAACACACCAGGTTTTAATGCTATAATGACACCATCAATATGATTATCAGCTACATGGATTACATGGAATGTAGTGTCTGGGTAAAATGATTTTATCCATTCATATCCTTTCCATTGGTTATACGAATTTATATTAACAATAACATCAGATCCTATGCGGAGAAAGTTTGCACCATCAATTGCCATTTCAAAGTTATCTGGTATATTATCCCAATCTCTTTTAGCATGCCACTTTTCCATATCTATAGTATCTTTGGTTAGAATACCATTCGGTGCTTTAATCCAATTCTTACCACCTGTGACTTTATTATACACATTATATAATGCCATATTCTCAAAGTATCTATTACGAACATACGTGGGAGTTTCTATTAACGTGTTACCATATATTAAAGTAACATCTCTTACATTAGAGGCAGAAGATACTTCTGATTTAAAAGTAGGTGTAGTGAATGGTGTTATCTTATCTAGTGTATCTGGTCGGTGTACCACAACACCTTTAGACTCAATCAACGTTGCTAAATTATTTAACTCAGTGTTGCGCTGGTTAATAAGCTCTTGATTAACATAGTACTCATCTGTGATAGTTTCATAAATAGCTTCGCCTATAGCTTCTCTATAAAATAGTTTAAATGTCAGATCTGATAATCGTTTAGGAAAATCTAATTCTACCCCAACCACTACTTCTTTTAATTTACCAAATGATGTATGACTATTTACCATTTAATCTCCTCGCGAAATCAATCTTTTCTTGCATTCTATTATACTCTGGATCATATTCTAAATGTTCATGCCAAAAGTACACATCATCTAATTCTGTATCACTTAACTCTTGAACGGGTGTGTACCACTCTCCTATTTGATATTTCTGAACTGGCTTAATATCAAAAGACTTCATAGCATACATTCGATCAACAACCCACTCCTCTAAATAATAATCACCAGTCTGTGCTTTAACCCTTAACCAATCAGGGTCATCTGATAACATATACTTCATGCACATATCAAAGAAGTGTTTATAAAAGCCCGAGTCTCTTTTAGATATAATGAATCCTGTATCGAATGGGTTCTCTTCTGCTATACCTTCTCTTTGGTGTTTAGTACAGTAATCGTCGTATTGACCTATAATGATGGGGTCAGATGTTAACCATTTGTTAGGGAGAGGTTTAATAATATTCATATCAAGGTCAATCTTGATTAATACATCTTCCGTTAATTGTTCTTCCATCATAGCACCGATCAATGGAATACATAAGAACCCAGAAGTAAATGTTTCAGATATCTTTTGATAGTCCTCGATGTATGTAACGTTTAACTCTTTAAACTTCTCTTTAGTTATATCTGATATGACATTCTTGGTAGGACATACTGCGTAGATTGGGATATCCTTTAATTCACCGGCGTTCTTTCGCCACGCCGTAAAGCATTCGATAGCTTCTGATTCAAGTCTTCTCTTACAAGACTCACATAATCCTGTGTTAACGTTTGTATCGTTAAACTCGGATTCGATAGCTCCTATAAGTGCGTATGTTGTCATATATCTAAGTTAGGGTAATCCAACCAGCATCCTTGATTATCTTTTGACGGGCTGTATTGATTGAGTAATAGTAAACCTTTAGCAGCATCATCTGGAGTCATATTCATATGATATCCTAATATGATATTGTCTAAATCCTCTTGTACTGATATGGAAGCGTCTCTTCCATCCCATGCCATTCGTTTAAGAACTTCGTAATCTTCTTTTTGCGATAATAGAATAGCTCCACCTTTTCCAATTGGCAATGCTTTCTTTTGTTGAAATGATAAACACATGAATTGATCTTTAACATACATATCTTTATGGAAGCCTACAGCACTATCCCATATAGGGGTATTCTTTAAATTGTAAGAACCAACCCAATCATCTTTAATGAAATCTCCTTCATATCCTGCATGAACGATCTGCTGGGGAATAGAGATGTACGTATGGTTTGGAATACCAATAGATGTTTTAATGTTAAGGTATTTAAGACAAAGGAATATAGCATTAGTACATGAGTCGGTAAGGACTACATAAGGTGCACCTGTATATGATGATAGCTCTTTCTCAAATAGATTTATAAATTCATGGTTATTCATAATACATATTGCACTCCTTTCTCATAACTAATTTTACGGACGGTGGTATTACACCACTTGCATATATCATGCTTTTGTGCATGTATATCAGTGTAATCACCATCCCACTTCATCCCACTTTCCAGATATAAAAAACAAGGATACACATTACCATCAATATCAATCTGTTGGCTTTTATTATACCATGACATGCAATGAGTCTCTTTCTTCATATCAGACTTAGATATTAAATTAGCAAGCTTCTCTATATTCTCATACTCTTTAGCTTTATCTTCTCTTGGTCCTAATAGGTCGATATTCTCTATATCTATATAATTACTTATATCATGTTTTAAATAAGTTTCTGTCCAGTATACATTAGAAAATTGATTAACCATATCCTTAAATTGCTTGGAATCAAAATCATCTGAATTATATTTGAATCGTATACATTGCGCGTAGTCATTGTTATTGTCTGATCTAAACGCTTTAGCATTGCGTAGTATATTCTTTAAGTTAGTACCCTTCCGGTACGTATTATGTAGCTTTTGAGTACTCCCGCAGATAGAGAAGAATACTTGATCTCCGCTGTCCATCAGTGTACTAAGCTCTCTCCACCAATCTTCATTATTAGTATCACCGTTAGTACATATCTCTATCTCTAATCCACGAGACTTTATGTATTTGATTAATGGAAAGAAGTCTTTATACAAGGTAGGCTCTGATTCTGTTCCTACTAACTTGATATATTTTAAATGCTTAAACGTATCTAACTGATCAATTATATCTTGGAGAGGTCTAACCTTTTTAGATGGCACATAACGCTTATAGTTCCTATAGCACAACTGGCAATGAGCATTGCATATAGTGGTTAGTTCTAATTCAAGGTCTTCAACAAACAAAATCTAATCCCAACTTATCAATGAATAATCTAGTCTTTCTCTCGCACAAAAAACAGTCTTCATATTTAAAATCTAATATATCAGTATAATCCATGTTATCATCCTCAAACCAATCATCCTCATTCTCAGCATGTGTGTAACAAGCAGACACGCGCCCGTACTGATCTATATAAACCTTCTTACGTTCTATGCTTAAACATTGAATACATACATCATCACCTGGTTTAGGCCGTTGATCAAATAGGGTATTAATAGCATGTTCTCTTGAATCGAGTGGTTTAATATCTACTTCAAATTCGTTGTTATAATTATTTTGGCGCCTTCTACCTTCAGTCTCAATCAGCATCTTTTCAGAGAATTGTGCGATAATACTTTGCATCGCTTCTGATTTTAAGTCTTCCTTATTATAATCAAATCGTATATGTTGAATCCAATCATTCTTTTTACCAGCCTTTCGATAAGCATCAGCATGGTCTAATATTTCTTGAAGGTCCGACCCAACCCTGTATTTCTCGTGGAGCTCTTGAGTAGATCCACACACGGTGAAAGCCACCATGCAATCTTCACGTACTATATGACCTAACTCCTCCCACCACTTATTAGTGTGAGTGTTTGCATTAGTAAATATCTCATAGTGTATATTTCTCGAATTTAAGTACTCAATGAACTCCACAAAGTATTTGTACATTGTAGGTTCTGATATAGCACCTGCAACAAAGAATCGTTTAAGATTAGGAAACTTATCTAATTGTGCAATGATCTCGTCAATATGTCTTATATTCTTACCGTCTAAATGATTACCATGTTTATAGTTACGGGTACATAACGGACACTTGAGATTACAAGTACCGGTTAGATCCATTTCAATTTCTTCTACATCAGACCATCGTTTCAATTCCAACCTCCTCTAATAGTTTTGAAGTGAATGCATCGCACTCATAACAGAAATCGTATTCATGATTATGTATCTTTGTATAGTCTAAATTAAACTCTTCCTTTTGATATTGTCTATATAAGAAGCATGGATGAACATCACCAAAGTTATCAATGCTTAGGTATTTAGTATTGAAGCTCTTGCACTGTATTTTTGTTTTCTTATTGATACCTTTAATCAACTTGTACTTCTTAGATAGGTTATCAATTAATGTTATATCAGAATCTATATCAAACCGTTCTTGATACGGCAATGAATTAATAACAATAGAACCTTCTGGTGGAGTATCATCTTTATTGTACTCGAATCTAATGTATTGTAGTACCCCTTGCCCATAAGCAGCATGATGTCTTAACACCTCTGCTAAATTAGAACCAACACGATAATGACCATGTAACTTTTGAGTACTTCCGCATATAGTAAACAGCACATCGTCATCTTTATCTAAAATACCTCTTAGATCTTTCCACCATTGAACATTATGAGTATTACCATTGGTGTTTAGAATAATCTTTAGCCCTTGTTCCTTTATCCAAGTTACTAAAGGCACAAAATCTTTATACAATGTAGGTTCTGATATAATACCTATTAGTGATACCCTTTCTAAGTTCTTGTACTCACGTATCTGGTTTGTCCAATCATCTAATGTTCTTTTATGATACTTCAATGATACTGAATTAGTCTCTCTCGCACATAACGGACATGATAAGTTACATGCATTGGTTAATTCTAAGTCAATTTCTAATATATCAGAGGTATGTAATTGCATCAAAATCCTTTTCTATTATCGCTCTTAATTTAGATTCTTTAGTCATTCTATTAGAGAATCTCTTTAATAATTCGTACTTATTCTTTTGAGATAGTATAGGATTATTCATACCAATTGGGTTAGATGCTCCGGCTATATTGAATACTATATCAGGATATTTATTTAAGAATGCTTCTAATCGGCCAAAATTATTATCAGTAACTACAATGAAATACTCATACGCACCTATTAATATTTCATCATTAATATCCAGGTCTTCAGTGCAATGATATAGTATACTAACAAAGCGGTCAACAAGATCTGGATATTTCCTAAGGAATGTCCCGTTAGTGTTTAACGATAATATACATCCCTTCTTAGTAAGACTGTCTATTATATCTAATATACTCTTTCGTGATAGTGCGCCAGGTTCTCCGCCTGATAGCGTGACGTTAGATCCTTGAGGGATGCTATCTATTTTTCTGGATAGATTAAAAGCTGGTTGGTTGTGTGTGTCAACTGCACAATATTCGCAGTCCCAATTACATATCCAAGTAATGACTAATTCTATATCCATCTTTTATTTAAGAGTAGTCTACTCTCACAATTACATATTTCATGAGGACAAATTATTGTCGTATCTAATCCATCTAATCCTAGTCCTATTTTATCGCCAGTACATATTCTAGTAAAATTGCCATCGATATCGATTGAGTAATAATACGAGTCACATGATATACCTTTTAATTTGTGTAAACCTTGAGTAATTATTTCATCATGTGTTAATAATTTATCATCATATTTAAATAAATTGATTGGATTATTTCTGGTGTATTGGAAGTTATCGTTAAACTTATTGAAGAATTCAGGCCCGTATTTTGGTTTATAGTTATCATCAGTACCATGTAATATAGTAACGACATAATCACCAACAGCCTCAATAAACTCTAGTGAGTTATCCCACCACTCTGGTTTATCAGTTAATATTACATTGATCGTTGGATTCTTAACACTCTTTATTATATCAATCTTCTTCATATAATGCTTATGATATTCTGGATGATACGATATACCAATATCTAGCTTAGGCATATCAACATTAAACTTAGTAGTGAAGTTAGTTGATATCGATATCGTCTTACAGTTGTTTATCTTATGTAGCTCATCTAGTATATACTGAAATTGTTTATGTAGTGTTGGTTCTCCCCCAGCTAAGTCTACCGTGAACGGAAACTTAACCATCTTTAATCTGGCAACAACTAAATTGATACTCTCTGTCTGATGGTTCTTTATAGGATCATCATTCATAGTCTTCTTAACAGAACAATAATAACAGTCATAATTGCAATAGTTAGTTATATTCCATTCGAAGTATATATGGTTTTCTGGCGCGCCGCCACACTCTTTAAATTTCATAAAACTCCTTACGGTGATATAAGATATCTGATATACGATCACCATTTATAGGGTGTACAGGTATATCTAGTTCATTCTCAATACCATCACATATATTAAAATGAGAACATTTTAAACATTCCTTAGGCTTATTATAATACTTTAATCTGTCTACCTTAGCAGCATTATACGATCGTTCTATATTTGTGCCAGCACTCTTATTGTATATACCTTTGTTCCAGTCATATATATCGTATATGTGTTGATACTGATTGCATACATGTTTTTCGTAACCTATCATGTAACAATATGGTGTGTACCTAACGTTAATATATTTAGCGGTTAAGTCATCAACACAACGTTTAATCGCATTAGTAACTAGTGTATAATCCCCAACAGAGCCACCTGCATCATCCCAGTAGTTTAATGTTATGAAGTTTACTTCTAATGGATTTAGCGTGTTGAATAGACTTGATGATAGTGTATCATAGTTCTTGTCATATACCGTACAATTAATTCTAACCACTATACCTAACTCGTGTGCATTAGCAATAGCTTTAATAATTTTATCAAACGATCCCTTACGTCTGGTAATCTTATCATGTATTTCCGCGGTAGAGCCATGTAATGAGAACAGTATCTCTTTAAGGCCGTGTTGTTGACTGCGTTCTAAGAAGGATTTATCTGAGAACTTACCACCATGACTTAAACAAGATACGTGCTCAAACCGATCATTACAATAGTCGAGTATTTTGAACCAGTTAGGATCTATTGAGGACTCACCCCCGGACAAGTCCACTTGGGTTATGCCATAGTCTAATAATTCGTGAATACGCTCTTTGACAACTTCGAATGAAGTTCGTTCTGATAGCCTATCCGAGTAATAACAAAACTCACAATCGTAATTACACAAAGGGCCAGTATCAAGCTTAGCTCTATTGTTTAATTGTTCATTGGTGTTAACATCAATCTTATCGATCGATAGTGGGTTTACATTTATCATTTAAAAGCTCTATAAAATAATCGGACTCATTCAATGTAACGTCCTTAATACTATTATTTATACGGACATTTAGCGCCTTATCTTCATAGTCTATTTTATACACAACCTCTCTACCAAAGTATTCACATTCCTTAATAAATCTAGATGAACAATCCCATTGCTTTGGTATAGATGTATATACGTATGTATCAAATAACTCCCATAAATTATTGACAGGGACCTCATATGAATTGTTATATTTATTGGGGGTGTTGGTTAATACAACATAGTCATCATAAGGCTTAACTATGTCATCAACTTCTTCTTGAGATATTCCCCTACAGTTAGATGTAAGATATAACATAGCAGTTGACTTTTTACCATTTGGAGGTATAATCAACCTATCGAATAGTATCTTCTTATTGTAGTCGATCCCCTGTTCGCCATATACTTTATAGTCTTGTAATAGATACACATTATCAAAGTTATTATAGAAGTAATCGAAGTTATCTTCAGCACATCTAAATATAAAGACATTTGCAGCAAAGACCTGTGACCTATTCATACCACGCCACGACCCATCAACAACTAATAAGTTATTAGTAAATAGTAGTTTGGGGTGAGGGTGGTAATAGACATGATCTAATATATCATCAATGTCTTTATATTTAGAATGAAGAGCTTTAGTGAATTCTTCTAATGTAGTGCCATCCGATAATAGTATACATGGCTTAAAGTTTGTATTATCTTTAACTAACCAATAATACTCTATCTCTTCAAATACGTGCCCAGAGATTCCATGCTTGTATAAGAATGATGTTGTTATTGTAAGATCGTAGTCTCTAAGATCCCGATGAAACGATTGTGTCATAATCTAAAGGGGAATAATCATTATATAAATCAAATATATCGGGAACAGCTTTCTTAATCAAAACAGTATACTCCTCACGAGCTTCATGTTCCCCATGATCTTCAGTCGGGTCTAGATATGGGTCTGCCCAACTAGAGTCCCACCACGCTGGATCAAATTCCACCATTTTACTATTAACTTCTGTTAAGTCTTGTACTGTATGGTTCTCATTTTCATATATTGTTATGTATGTATTATACGCTGCATATCCAGGTGGGAGTTCAATCTCCTTGCCCATAATAGTCAAGCCATTAACTAAAATATCTTCGAATTTAATATTAGTTACATAGCTAGCATCAGCCAGCTTGCCTGTGCATATCAAAGATTCCATAAACTTTTGTTTATTAACATCTTCATTCAAATCTGGTTTAGTATCTCCATTATAAAACTCACCCTCTTTATAATCTAATAAGTAAGATACTGATGGGTTGCGTGTAATATTGATAACTTTAACGTTGTCATCTCCTAACTCTGTACGCAACATATCAAAATAGTATTTAGAGAATAGACCAGATATGACAAGATTAGATGTTGTTTTGTTATTATATAATTCTACAACGTCCACAGAGTGCAACATATCAGAATCATTAAATTCATTATGTTCATCTATAAGGTTTAAGTCATAGTCTATATCCACATGGGTATTAAACATATGATGCACTTTAACATTGTCCAAAAATGAATCAAAGTATATTTCATTAGCTTTTACTAATATGTCATAGTATTCGTGATTCTCCCCAACTTCTGGACTACCTTCTCCTTGAGCAAGCAATAGTTCATCATCATTATATATTGATGTGATAACATTACCACTTAAATCGTGCATAAATTTAATGGTAAATCCATCTATTTGAAAATCAGTGAATTGAGAAATGATAGCTCTAGCCAATTGTCTCTTGCCTATGCCTTCACTGCCTGTTAGTACTATTAACATATTTTACCTCTTTAAATAATCTTTAATGGCATCATTAATATCTTCTTCGTTATCAGCCACTTTAATTTGGTCAATGATGTTAGCATACTCATCTTTCATGTCGCTAATTTGTGCAATGCTATCTTTAAGATTTATGAACTTTTCTAAGTCGTCAATCAACACGGGATCTCCTAACTCAATAATTTTAATATAAGACTCTTCTCTATTTGTATCGGTAATGAAAATGCCCAAATCTGCAAATTTGTTATTCAATAACATAAGCTCAACAAAATCTACTAAAGTGAATATTAATAATGAATCACCCATTATACCACGAACTTTAGTCTTTACTGCTAATGCAGCTTTACCTGCATAACTCTCAACGTCTAACCCTTCAACTTGTCTCATTATATATCCTTTAATTTAAAATGGCAACATTCCATAATCAACCATGTAATATCCATTTTTATCTTGCATCACCGCATCTCTATACTTAGTTTTAAGTATCTCTTGTGCCATCACACCAGTTCTCTTAACATCATCCCACAAGTATTTAAACGAGTATATGTTAAGACCATTTCTTTCTTCAATAAATTCGATATCTCTCTTTAATCTTTCATCTGAATAGTTACAATTACAAGTACAAGCATAGTTGCAATTACAAGTACAGTAGTTGCAATTACAAGTACAGTAATTACAGTTACATACACATACATTACCAGCGGCTTGCAACTTGTCAATCATCTGATTAATGTTGACTGCTGCAATTACATCACCAGCTGTTACACCAGCAAAGCCTGCTGTATAACCCGCATCATGAATACCCTGTTTTAAAGCATTAATGTGAGCAGCGGCTACTACTCCTGAAAAGGAATAGGTCCGAGCACCATGGCCACGTCTGCCTCTCTCTTGGTTTACCTTTACCCCGATATCATTAAATTTAGCATTATCAACTAATAAACCAGTAGAAACATCACTGATTGAATAAGTTACTGAATCGCTTCCTGCTGTTCCGTATACATTGGTTACTACTGGCATTTGTTATATCTCTTGTTTTAAAAACTCTAGATCATCCTTCACGCTATTCTCTTTTAAAAATTCTTCATAATCATCTACATCTGCTGTAATGAAATCTAGAGTTTCTTCATCCGCTTCTTTATTCTTATTCATAGTATCATCATCGGCTTTACTCACAATGTCTAATACCAATTCATCTAAGGAAAATCCAAGGCTTTCAGATACCATATTGATTTGATCTTTAAGATCAAAATCGGATCTTTTATTATCAGGATCATTTGCCACCTGCTCAATAATATTAATTGAAATGCCAAAGCCTTCCATTAATATATTAGCAACTCCTTTGTCTTCATTACCAATTTCTTTAATTATATCAAATATATCACTAAGCTTATCATTCACATCCATCATATTTCCTTATCTTTAAAATCATGAAACTCAGGTGAGCTCTCATAATTATCATATGTAGTTACATTACCTTCATCGGTAAAGTAAGTTTTCAATTCTTTTCTTTCGCCACACCCATCACACATATCACAAAACAACTCGCATATAGGTATTGTTATATTACCATCTTTCCAATCATTTCTGAACTGTTCTTTGGCATCGTTCATTACCTTAACATCATCATCGTCTAACGTAGACCAAGCAACTGAAGTTATTAAACGATCAGGCTTAAATGTATTTATAATCTTTGAGATGTCGTTATACATTAATTTTACATTATCCTTTTGGATAGTATACCTAATGCGATACCTAAGATTGTTCTCAATCAGCTTCTTAAATACTTTAACCATTGAAGCAGTAGACTTTAAGCCATTATGAAATACTCTTTCACCATTACCAACACCATCAAATGATACATCAATAGATAGTAAACCTAACTTATAAAACCTATTGTTCTTAGTCCTATCAATAAAAGCTTGACTTAAATACTTTATACCATTAGTGGTTAAGTTAAAATGAACTTTCCTCTTACGCTTGTAAGTATACTCCATTAAGTATTCAACGTTATCCCACTCTAAGGTAGGTTCACCTCCAAACAATACTATGAGTGTTTGATTGTCAGGATGTTCTCTCTCGAGTATTTCATCAACTGATTTTCTAATATCTTCCCTAGATATTATTTGAGGTGGTCTATTTGCTAAGTCTTCATAACAATACGTACATGCTAAGTTGCATATATTAGTAAAGTATATAACATTAACTGCTGATCCCTCTGGAGTTGGTTTATCTGTTTGATCTCCTACAAAGAATGTCTTAACATCAATTGAATCCATATCAATTACATTTCCCGTATTTTACATCAGGGCCATAGCTCTTAGGACCCATAGCTTTAGGCTTATCTTTACCATTAGGGTACATTCTATTATCAACACCTTTGTGGGTACTGTTAAAATGAGAATCTTGAACGGCTTCATTAACCTTCTTACCTTCTTTAATAATATGGGTAATACTCTTTAAGAACAACGGCCAATCATACTTGTATTCAAATAGATGTTCTAAGCCATCACCTAATCCAACATACTTAGAATCAACTCTTGCAGTTCCCTTACGAGCCTCTTCAATTTGATCTGCTAATTCTAAAGGGGTTAAGGCATGTTCTGATGTATGTTTAACAACACCCATCTCCACCTTAATCTCCATGTCATGTATACTCTTCATCCTACATTCTCCAACCAATGAGC
>Ga0233443_1001987_pt1 | contig 16448 bp, 17 predicted proteins | sample SI_123_September_2_FD_182784 | JGI IMG/M metagenome (GOLD analysis project Ga0233443, IMG submission 182784) | Seawater microbial communities from Saanich Inlet, British Columbia, Canada - SI_123_September2016_200_MG | ecosystem: Environmental > Aquatic > Marine > Inlet | place: Canada: British... | reverse complement strand
ATTGGATAAATCATTTTGCTTCTATATTCAGGATATACCATTGTATTCTCTGTTTTGGCTACTATAAACTCCTCACCTTTATGCACAAAATAGAATGGCATTAGTCCATGATGCCCTACAATTTCATTTGTATTTTTGTCTACCATAACCCACTGCATTCCTTTACCAGCAGGAGAGGAATGCCATTGCCAGATATACTCCTCAACTGTTCTTTTACATGATGTTATCGATTCATATAGTTTGTTAATACCATGCATATCTGCATCAGTCGCTCTTCTAGTGATTATTGACATAAAAACAACGTTATTTTCTTACAATATCGACTATATCATTAATAGTTCTAATTGAGTCAAGTTCATTATCTGATATTTCTATATCATATTTTTCCTGAACCATTAAAACAATATTAAACATATCGAGAGAGTCACAACCTATATCTCTCAAATCAGCCTCTCCACTAATAAGTGAATTATTTGCTTGCGTACCTGCCTGGGATACTATATCAATAATATCCTCTATAAATGTTTTCATATAATCCTCACTGTTTTTCTATAATCATAGATGCCCAAGACAAGCCAACACCAAATCCTGACAAGATTATCTTTTCGTTGTGCACATCATCTAAAACATTTTGTAAAATTAACGGTATTGATGATGATACTGTATTACCAATATTTTTTATATTAATTGGAACCTTGCTCTTATCTAATTTCATTCTATTGGCAATTGTTTCCACTATAAACTTACTACCTTGATGAAAAATAAATAAGTCAATTTCTCCAATGTCAATCGATGATCTTAATAATAATTTATTAATTTGTATAGGTACACTCTGTGCAGCAAAAGTGAAAACATCTCTACCATTCATCCTAAGTACACCATCTAATTTCTCTAATGAGTTAAGCTGACTACCATCTGTTGAGAAAACTGATTTATTTATTTTATAAATTGGGTTTTCTGAAATAAGTGTAGCAGTGGACGCATCTCCAAACAACAATGCTGTATTTTTATCATTAATATCAACTATTTTAGAGTATGGGTCAGATGTAACAAGAATGCCTGTTTTCATTCCATTTGCCAACATAAATGAATTTATTATACTAAGACCGTAGACATATCCTGAGCAGCCAAGAGAAATATCAAAACATGCGGTATTATTACTAAATCCAAGCCTAGCATGCAAATATGCGGACGAGTGAGGCAGACCTTGATTGTGTGGAGTTTGTGTTATAAATACTAAACATTCAATTTCATCTTTTTTATATTTTATTTTTTTTAGTAAAGATAATACAGCTTTTTCAGCAAGATCAACACAAGAATCTTCAAAGTCAGATAATGCTCTTTTATGGACGCCTATCTTGTTAATGATAAAATCTTTGGTAACTTTGTATTTGTCACTCTCAGAAAAATTATCAACAAAGTTATCTGGAATATATGATGCTATGGAGCTTATACCTATCATAATGCCATAAACCTTATTGAGCCATGCTTTGTGTTATTAATAACAATATCAGAAAGTGTAAATTTATTTGCTAAATTGTTCACAATTTTAACATTAATAATGTCTCCGATATTTAGATCATCTACAGCATTAAAAATATCTATCTGCGAAACAATCCATTTAGACTTACTTGTTATAAGCTCAGTATGAATATATTTTGTTAGAAATACAATTAGTTGCATCGGATGATACATGTTGCAATACTTAACACTGCCACCAATTATACTTTTATCAATTGTACATATCTTTTTTATTTTATAATCATCATCGTTCTTATAACAATTAACTTTTTTATTTGACTCTACCATAAATAAAGTCAACACTTTGTCCTTGATTTTTACTTTAATAGTTCCATTATTATCTTTCTGCTCTGTTAGTAGCGTAACCTGATTGTGTATAAAGCCTCTAAAAGAAATATGTAAAATCCAGCAATCTTCTCCATAATTTCTTTTAATTACATTGGTGGCTTCTGTGTAAACATCTGAGCTTTGGATGTAAGACCTTTTTCCTTTGTAACATGTGTTTAATACCATATCAAGCATATAATTTAAACAAACCTAAATTGTTAATGTATCTATACCTATATCTGTATGATTTTGTATGTAGTCTTCAACACGAAATGAAATAACATTTTTATGCTCTTTATAATCAAATACATATCTACTATACGGATATCTTTTGGAATTGTAAGAATCATCCATCCAGTACTCTAAAAAATTTTTTTCAAATTGATGCCATTTTTTTCTACCTAATGGTGAAAGTAAAATTTTTGAAGCTAGTCTAATAGGTTTTATCCATTTAGGGCGTATTGTTTTCTCATTAAGAGGTATGTTATCCCATACCCCTCCCCAGTTGTTCTCAACCAAAACATCTTTGTATAATTTTTGAGAGTATTTATAATCAATAGGCACTTTTTGCCAGAAATCAACAAAAACAGGATCCCACAAAGGCAGTCTCCAGTCGCATCCGTAATAATCATAAACCTCTTGACCCTTAAGAACAAATTTGCTTTGTCGACCATAAAACTCAAAAAACTCAAAAACAGAATGCATATTATCTATATTTTTATAGTTCAAATTTCTATCTTTTAAAAGTTCAAGTAAATTATAAATTATTTTATTTTTATTGTTATTGTCACTTAAAAAGCCCCACAAATTATAGTGCTTATCTAGATATTCCATTATGGCAATATTGAACATCTTATCATCATAGTCTCTTGGATAGTTTGCATTATGAGCAAATTTAGAAAAAGCGCGTAAAATATGAGACCCACTTATATAGTCCCCACTCATTCCATTAATAATTACTGAGTTATTACTCAATTCATTTGTTTTATGCATAAGTGAAATAAATGGCATATCTTGTACAAATTCAACAGAACTGTGCCTATCAAAATCATTCTTAAACTTATTATATTTATAAGAAGAATTCTGACGTCTTATATAACTACCGTTATAGTCTATATGTTTAAAGTCATATCCAAGCCTACTAGCAATATTTTTAGCAGCTAAAACCTCAAAACTATCCTTTCTTCCGTAAGATACGCATAAAATATTTTCTACCCCAACATGTTTCAATCCACTAACTACTGCACGAGAATCATAACCAGCACTCAATGGTACTATAATATCCTTGCCTTTGATTGATGATGCCAATTTATCCATAACATCAGTTAAAACATTCGTAAGCTCAGACTTTAAAGACACATTAGATATTGCATTAACTTTCCATGGTGAATATGTGTGATAGTATTGTTTATGTATACATCCATTGCATACATAAATATACTCCCCAGCCACTATTTGCTTCATTTGCTTGTATAGTGTTTTATTGCCAACAGTATATCCTGACATAGATATCTCTAATATAGACGACATGTCAAGGCTAAAATTGCCTTCTGGTGCAATATCTTTAACTGCAGTTGCATTGCTACCAATTACTATATTACTACTATCCTCTGCATAAAATAAAGGAATAGTAGCTACCTTATCAACTACAGCTATTAAGGCATTACCATTGTAAATTATAAATGAGAAGTGTCCACGTATACTTGATATAAAACTTGAAAGACTGTCTCTGTTTTTACCCAGTCTTGATAAACACAAAGATGCTGATTTTATAACACTATCTACAGTGGCATCAAGAATATAACCTTTAAACCAAAAAATATTTCCATCATATGATTTTTTCGTCCACCCATACTTTTGACTCATACATAAAATATTTTTCTTCATTATTTTTTCTACTTAGGTAATTTTGCTGTAACACAAAGCAACTCTCCGGCATTGTGCCTCTCTAACAAACCATGGAATTTTTTATCAACATCAAATAATAACTTGTTAATTTCTAATGAAAAATTGTCTTTTCCTGTAAAAAATTCCCCAGCCACCTTTGCTTGATATATTTCTTCTTGTGGTATACCCAAGTAATACCACTGTAAAAAATTCTTTAACGTATAATCATGCCTACTACTTGTTTCAATAATATTAAAACCAGCCTGCTTAAGTGCAATTTTCAGTGTTTTCATTGAAAATGAAAGATAATGTGCCTTTTGATACATAAATATTTCAAATAATCTACGATTTGGCTCAGGAAGAAACTTTCTTAATGCTTGATTGTCATTTGGAGTTTGAATATAAATCATACCCCCTGGTTTTAAATCGTAAGCTATCTTATCAAGTACAGATAATGAATTGTACATATGATCTATGGTTGCATTTATAACAATAAGATCAAATTTTTTATCGAGTTCTAGAGTAATATAATCATCACTTGTTGCATCAATACCTAATTCTTCTTGCATAAATTGACAATAGTCATTATTAGCCTCTACTCCAAAACAATATGCAACATAGTTTTTAATTAAATCTAAAAATTCTCCAGTTGCAGCGCCAATATCCATAACTCTCCAATCATTTTTTAGATATGGCTTTAAATACTCTGCTACGGGTTTCATACTATTGATAGCAATATCATAGTGCTCTTTTGGAGTAATTTCTTTACCGCGAGAAAATGAATTAGACTTCTGGTAATCTATATTATAAAAATCTTTAAACTCTTCTTTCAAAACTCCTTTTCTATTAACTACCAAACCGCAATTGATGCATCTTTCCCATAATCCATCTCCTTCACGCGTCTTCCTAGTTACTACTTCAAATTTTGAACCGATAGAACATAAGCACTTTCCATGTTTATCTTGTGCAACAAATACGTCATTAGTCATAATAAATATCTTTCGATCAAAATGTTAGCTGGTAATTATTCATATAAAGTCACCACCATCTATTTTTATATTTTGTCCTGTTATAAAATCATTATTAAACGTTAAGAACATAATCAAATTTGAAACTTCTGAAACATCTCCATATCTTTGTAATCTGACTAAACTAGAACGCTCGTGCATCTGCTTTGTCGTTCGACCCATAACTTTAGAATGAAAATTGGTATCAATCAAACCAGGTGATACACAATTACATATTATATCGTACTTCGAATAATATTTCGCAATATGCTTGACAAGGAATGATATAGAATGTTTTGACATTCCATAACCAAAACTATCAACTCCACCTCCATGTTCAGAACTAGAAGTATTCATAAATAAAATTCTGCCAAAATTCTTACTTTTCATATTATTAAGCAACGCACTAATAATTACAGTTGTTGAAAATATATTAATATTGTGATGATACATTAAGGAATTAATTGTCTGAGACCCCAAGGTATCATTAATTTTTGAATTTCCGTGAAGCTGAATAAAATATAAAATAGGTAAACTTGAAATCTTTTTAATAACGTTATCAACAGATGAACGGTTAGTTGCATCAAACGCAATTTCCTCAACCCTATCATTTAGCTTTTTTCTGGCAATTTTATCTGGAGTTGTTGCTATTAAAATTTTATTATTAGTTTGTTTAAGAATACTACTTACAACTTCGCACCCTATTTCACCATTGCCACCAGTTATAAATATTACTGGATCATTCATAAAACCCCCTCATAGATTCAATAGTTTTATCTAGATAATTGTATGCATAAATTCTGCTTCCCAATACCACTTCAGCAGTAATATAGCCATTATATTTATACGAATTAAGGTTACTTGCAACTAAATTGTGTATTTTTTCATATGGCCTGCCTGGAATTTTTAGTCCAGGGTTTCCAGTATGAACATGTTTTATGTATTTAAAATTATTAAAAATATCTATAATATTTTCATTTGACTCAATAACACTTCTCACATCAAGTTGAATAAAAATATTATTAAACTCATAACTTTTTATTAATTCAACTCCCTCCATAAATGTATTTAGATATTTACAATATTCGACCGGAAGTGGCTCAATATTAAAATTAATACTATCATTGCTAGAGTTAATCTTAAAAAGCATATCAATAAAAATATCATTCAACTCATTATTTCCTTTTCCATATGTTTCTCTAGATTTAGGCGAGCCAAATACAATATTTTTACAACACAAAGTATTGGCTATATCAATATACCTACAAAGATAATCAGTTAACTCACCACTAGTTTTCTTGCTAAGAAATAATTCAAGATCAGGTCTAGTGTATGTTAACGAGTGCAAAGAAACCAACTCTAAATGATGATGATCAAGTAATTTTTTAAGCCATTCTAACTCATTTAAACTAGCATCTACAGGCTCTTCAAAAAAACAATTTAATGCAAGCTCAACACCATTAATTCCGTGCCCTGATAAAGCACTAAAAAAACTAGGTAAACTCTCCTTTCCCTTCTTCCATATAATATTCGATACAGAAATATTCATATACCTACTTATCTAGCCACCATTCAACTTGCCCTATCTGCCACTCATAATCCATATCTAGGCCAGCTTCATTATAAATTGGTAGTATTTTCTTGCCCATCCAGCGCTGGGGAAGCATCCCATCTTCTAAGTTATCCAAATTTTCAGGTCTAATAATACTGACTGCCACATCTGCAAACCAAACATCTCCTTGACTATCCCGGTCACAATTAAGATTTTCTAATTCAGGATGGTGTTCAAAATCTATAAAAGGTTGTAATGTGCCATTTTTATCCACCTTTCTAGCCCTTGTTGGGCTGTACATATTGTATTTACTTACTGTTACTGCTGAGTCTGCAGATGAGTCATTTCGTAACATATTAATACCTCTGCTAATCTGCTCAGGTGTAATAGTAGGCGCATTGCAAAACATAAGGACGAGAAATTCAGGCTTTTGACCTATGAATTTAATAATTTCCTCATAACCATGTTTATACGCATCATCTCCCAATGCTTCAGCCGTTGCCAAATAATCAGGTCTTTCAATCACTTTATAGCCAAGAATCTTTCCAAGTTTCATAAGCTCAGGGTCATCAGTAGAGATAAAGTTATGGTCAATCTCTACAGTATTAAGTGCTGCCTGCATGGGATACCATGCAAGAGGATGGCCGTCAATTTCATAGAGATTTTTTCCTGGGAAGCCTACACTACCCTTCCTGCCTAAGATTAATGAACATATCATTTTCTTTCCTATTACTATTAAGTCAAATTACTATACAACCACACAACGTGAACATGGTTCTAAAGATGCGCGTAAACCTGACATATGTGTTTCTCGTAACGTTTTATACATATCACCATTCCATATTTCAGTAATAGTATTATTTGATAAAGATTCATTACTAAGCTCAGTTAGATAATCAACATCACAAGGGGCAACTTTACCGTCCCACCAAACAAACATTCTGCGATAAAGGTCGGAACATGGAGTTGTAATATTGTTCTTTTCAGAGTCATAAACATTCTCCCATGGATTGTAATCAACAAAAGCAACCTGATCAACGTATTCCGCCCAAAAATTTTCCATACTAGCCATATTTTGTTGATCACTATATTGCACACCAGACACTCTAGTAATTAATTTTGAATTTGGATAATCTCTCTCTTTTATCTGGTGAAATTTTTTTACATTCCTGACCACTTGATCGAGGTCCCCATTAACCCTTAACTTGCTATATAGTGGCTCTGATGCTGCATCTGCAGAAAAAACCAATGTTTGTATATTTGCCTCCAAAATTGCATGAATCATTTTCTCATCCAACAGAGAAGCGTTAGTATTTATTTTTGACGCCAAAAATTTACCAGACATGTATTTTAGAAACTCTGGTAGTTTCTTATTAACTGTTGGCTCTCCCCTAGATGCTAAAGTTACCCCTTCCACATTTCCTTCAAGTTGGTCAATCACATTTTTAAATAAATCTAAGCTCATCACTCCCATATGGCCATTTCTTTTATCTGACAATCTAGAGTCTGTTTGATAGCAAAAAACACAACGATAATTACAAATTGAAGTGGGCTCTATCTGTACCAAGGGTGGGTATTCTACTGTTTTGTATATACTAGGGAACATGTCATAACTGTATCGATAGCGAATATATCGAAGATAATCAGATTTATCTATCCTTGACATTTCTTCTACCACATGATCCCTTAGATAGAAATTTTTTACACCGTGTGTATTTGTCTCATCTGTTGAAAACAATTCTTTTATTGCTGATTGTAAAATAGCATCATTCTCTACAATATAATTATCTCTTTGAGAAAATATTGTATCTAAAATGTCTTGTTTTTTCTTTCCGACTCCACGCATATCTACAATAGAGTTAGCTTTATCATATGTGGTATTATTCATTAAAATCCTTTATCATTTGACAGTTTATTTTATCTTGTAGTTTTTTATTAAATTCTGTTTTGCGTAAAATAAATGGGACCATATTTACTATAGCGGCATTATAATCACTCTCAGAATCACCAATCATTACTGAATCTTCTGGCAGAATTGAGTAATTATCTAATATCATTTTAATTGCCTCACCTTTTTTTGTTGGAGATCCGATAACACTTTGAAAAAAAATATCAATCTTTAGTTGTGACAATATATCCTCTATCTCCTTTTGAGGTGTTGCAGTCACTATAAAAAATTTCTTACTGAGATGATTATTTTGCAAAAAATTTAACACACCAACTACCCATTCTGAGTCAATTACATTTTTTTTTACCAAAATTGAAAATTGATTTGAATAGCGATTAACTATTTCTTGTGATAACTCCTGTTTTACCCATTTAAGATAGATTGGGATTTTATCAAAACGAGATACTCCTCCATTTTCTTCATGATGAATTCTAATTTTTTTAACTATATCATTTCCATAAGTTGAGAATAACTTCTCAAAAGCATCTGTTTTAACTTTTACTGAATCTTTAATAACTCCATCAAAATCCCAAAAAATAACTTTAGCACTCTTCAAGGATTTAATAGACACTTTTATTTTGACTGCTTATTTCATTAATTACTTGCAATAAGCCTTGACCAAGGTCCACATGCACGGGTGGAATATATTTTCTACCTAATTTTGGCTGGTATGAATAAGGCGTTCTTACATAATGCCCTGCATATTTATTTTCAATAAATCTTACCGACTCTGGCAGAAAACCTAATATCTCTGATAACATTTTTAACATATCAACTACCTGCATTGGCTCTTGCCCTGTTAGCACTACACTCTCATTAATAAATTCGGTGTTTAATATATTAACACTTGCTCTTGCTGCATCCTCTACATGAATGTATTCACGCATTGCATTAATATCTCCCTCATAGCTGACTACGCCTTCTTTTAGGGCTGATTGCACCACTCGATAAAGACCATTGGTATCATCGGCTCTAGGGCCATAGAGCGAGCCATAACGGAGAATTGTATAATCTAACCCATAAGTTTTTTGGTACTCCTCGACATAAGCTTCAGATGCTTGTTTACTACAGCGATAAAATCCACCTTCTTGACTGTGAACATAAATCGTAGAGGCATAGACGAAACGTTTTACACCATTAGTACGACACGCCTCTAACACATTAAGGTTTCCCAGAATATTAATGTTGTTGGTTTTAATAGGCTGTTTCAACGCCTGATTAAGATCAGCTATGGCAGCGAAATTATAAACTACCTCTGCACCAGCAATAATTTGATTTAGTTTTTCACTATCCTGCACATCACCAATAATAAACTTTTGATCATTACGCAACCATTGAGATTTAACTTTGTCATAAATAGTCACTTGATAGCCTATATCGCTAAGGTGATCTGCCACATGAGAGCCGACAAAACCACTTCCACATACTACTATTGCTTTTTTAGTCATATGTTTTATTCATTAAACTATAACTATTTTAAGTTATCTTGATTGGTATACAAATCTATTCCAAAAGCTGGATTGAGAGCTTGTTACTGACAATTTTACCCCAGACAACCAACCTTTTAATACCGTTCTTTTTTCTTTACCTATTGCCATTACAACCAGATTATGGCAATTTGTGAGTGCAAGGATGGTTAACGATACTCTATTTTGAGGGTTTTTTGGTGCATTTACAACTGCAATCACCTGCTCATCATTACCCTTATCTCTACCTGGGAATAGACTAGCAATATGCCCATCTTCTCCAAGACTAAGGAGTACCAAATCAAACCTTTTTCTTAAGTTTACACTAATCTTATCGCTATATTGTTGTGCAGCTATCTTTATGATCTCTTGGGATAGTTGTTTTAGCAATACATCTATTATTGGTGATAGATAGGTTCTGATCACAGACCTTCTCGCTGTACTGCATACTCTTCCTCTGGCACAACACTCTCTAAGGATTGATTAGTCAAAAAGCGTACCACCTCTTCTGTTGCCTCTATCTCCATACGAGTACGACAATCAACTGACATAGAGCCCATATGTGCAGTAAGAATACAACGACTAATCTCTTTCAACTTCCCATTATATGGCTCAAAATTAAATACATCAATTGCTGCACCACTTAGATGTCCATCCTGCATTACTTCATAAAGATCCTGTTCGTTGATAATACCACCTCGTGCGGTGTTAATTATGATCGCATCCTCTTTCATACTTAATAGCTGCTCTTTTTTAATCATATCTTTTGTCTGGGCAGTTAGAGGGGTGTGGATAGTAATTACATCTGCTCGTTGGTATATAGTCTCTTTATCCAACCATTCAATGTTAAATTTTTTATCTAGATTATTATCATAACTAATGTCATTAACCAATATTTTTGGCGAACCAAACCCTTGAAGATGTTGCAATACTCCAGCGCCAATTCTCCCAATACCTATTATACCAATAGTTACTTCTGACAGCCTACGACCGAAAAAACGATGCCACTTACCGTTGTGCATCCCCATATTTGAGAGCTGCACAGAGCGTAATAGAGTTAGCATCAACCCTATTGTCAACTCTGCCACTGCTGGAGCTGGAGCATCTGGAGTATACGAAACTGTAACACTTTGTTTTTTTGCCTCTAGCAAATCTACACTATCTAGTCCGATTCCTACTCTTGAAATCATTTTTAAATTTGACGCATTATTAAAAACTTTTTTAGTGATGGACTCTGTTCCGGCGATAATTACATCAAAGTCAGCTACCATCTCAATAACCTCTTCTTCCGTTAATTTTTTATTAAGAGGATTAATGGTGTAATCGATATTATTGTGTTCAAGCAAATCTAATGGCAATCTATTTCTTTCACCAAATGGTACAGTTGTAATTAAGACTTTAGACATAGACAATGATTGTATTAAGATACTCTATCTTTGTAGTCATATTTTATAAGAAATGATATAGCTATTTTAAACATTAACCAATTCTTTTACAAATATCGTTTGCGACCATTTGTGAAGATCCGTCAAATGTTGAAAAGCATTCCTTATAACTTAAATGAAGTGGTGCGATTGTCTCTTTATATTGATTAAAAATACTTTTTATATGTTTTTCAAGATCTGACTTGGTACTCGCACCAAGAACTAAATTAGCATAACGAGTTGGAAATACAGGAACATTATTTTCATCTCTTAACGAGTTTTCGTTATCATATTTATCCAACCCATGTAAGTCAAGGTACTCAATTGTTAACTTATTTAATGCCAATAAATCAATCGGCACACCAGAGTAAAATGAAATAGCAAAAATTGACTTCTCTCCCAATATAAATGGATGGCTATCTGAATACATCCAATCCTTGCCATAATTTTTACTCCCTAGTGCATCTGCATATATATCCCCATCAACGCCATAAATAGATTCTTTAGGGTGTGTCTTTACAACTAGTTTTAAGTTATACTTAGAGCAGACAATATCATAAATATTCTTTAGAGCTTTTTTCTTTCTATCCGGTGTATTGTATGATGATGCAGGGCGCCCAATAATAAACACAAATGAATCAAATATATTCGCTCTAATAGGGTGTGCTTTTTTACGAACAAAATTAATCCAGTCACTATCATGTCTTGGTATACCTGCATGAACTATATTTTTATCCAATAGTCCAAAACACTTTTTATACCCATCTGTTTCAAGATAAGACATTGAATACACAACAACGTCTGATCTTTTTCTAACCGAATTTTTACAAAGCATATCGTCAACAACCCAGTGTCCTCCATAACCATGCCACATAGAGAATTTTGGTATATTTTTAAGAACCGTTCTTAATTCTTTATTTGCAATTTTATTCTCAACCTTAATATCGCACATAATACCTTTAGAGCACTTTAACAAGCTAATATCATATAAACTTTGACTCTTATCGTTCTCTTTTAGATACGCAACATATTTAAATAATAATAAAATATATTTACCTATTACTTTTAATATAAAATATTTGCTTACCTTTCCCTTGCTTAATCTAACAGAAAAACTTAACATTGTTTTTTGAAAACTATTAAGATCAACTCCATCACGGGCTTTAACCAGTGTAGGGCTTACAAACCACCTTCTAGAATATCCTCTGTATATTACTTTATCTGCAAATATTTCAGCAAAATTAAATAAATCACTGTTTTTTTCCTCTAAACGCAATGATGATGATTCTGGAAATACAAAATAAACCTTTATATTGTTACTGTTTTTTAATTTTCTAATAATTGGAAGCCAAACATCGACTACACCAAAACCTGGGGAGCACCATAATAACAATAACTTTTTATCCATGATTGTATATTAGTTAAAAATACTAGGATATTCTTTAACTAAATTTTTAATCGCTTTTGATGCCATGGTTGTTTCAAGATTTTCAGATTTAACTGCCTGACTATAGTCAGGCATATCAATAGATGAGTCCACCTGTGCATTTGAAAGCACTACTCTTGACTTTTTGTAAATATCTTTTGACATTGGGTTATGTATGATTTGATTTAGCGCACTATTAGTTTCTGCATAATTTGACACATAGTACACAGTTGGTAAATAATTTACCACTTGGTGCTTTCCAAAAGACAACACTGGCTTTTCAAAATTAACTGCCTCTTGTCCGACAGTGCCAGTTATGGTGGCTACTATATCCGACAACTGTATCCATTCCCAACTATGTACATCAGGGTGTGACAAAACAACATTTGGAATTTTTCTTAACTGTTTGTAATACCACCTTGATCGTACACCAAAAGAAAATGCCTGCTCTTTAACAACAATAAGATAATTAACTGGCAATGATTTAGATATCCATGTAATAGCCTCAAAAGAATTACTAAACTCTGGGGAGAAGTATTGCAGAGCAACCTCGGGCTCCATATGTAAATTAAACAATACAACTTTATAGCCTGACAAATCTTTCGGAAATATTGAATTATTTTTAATATATTTATAATTAGATACACTTCTGAATATACTTGGCAACCAGCCTAAATAATGATACGAATCCTTCTTGTTAGTACCTCTAATAAATTTTTTAGAATCGTTTACTACTACTTTTAGAGCGCTTTTGGTAGCTTTAGTGTATGAATATTTTGCAGATTTATTAATATTTTCACTCCACTTATGGCTTTCATAATTTAAAATTTCTTTGTCTTTATTGTTATTTAAATAATTTTTTATTCTTTTTATATATGCACTTCCACTAATAAATTCATCATCAGACCAAAACCTTCTATCACCAAATTTAATTGGGACAAATGAAAAACAATCTATGCCTTTGGCTTTACAGATTTTAGTTACAATTTTGTTTGGCCAAATTTGAATAGCAATATTTAAACCATCTAATGCCATCTCTTTCTTAATAAACTCACTTACAAAATACTTAATTTTTTTATCATATTGCCATGAAGCTCGTTTAATATCAGGTATTTTCTGCACATTACTCAAATACCCTTGCCCCAAAGCACGATCTTCTGAAATTAGCATAGATAGACTAACTTTATATACACTTTCAATTCTCTTTGCTTGCTCAAAAACAGAATTATAATTCAATTTGATCGGTATCTCAGAATAATTAACTACATTGATATTATTATCAAGTGGCAATATCTTCTTAGCTAAATTAACTATGTGCTTATCTCTTGCGATAATAGTCACCATTAATCCCAATATCTTTTCAAATTGAAGTGCTAGTGAAATAAGAAACCCTTTCTGCTCACTTGCAACAAAAATTCCCACTCTTTTCATATTTACTCTACTTATATTGAAGCTTTATCAAATACATTATTAACTGAAAATATTGCATTTGTTTTCTCATATTCTGGCCATTGTCCAACATCAAACCATGATTTACTAGATACTGGGAAAACCCCTACTTTGATATTATTTTCTTGTAATTTATCTATTAAAGTCGTCATATCAAAATAAGTATTATCAGGTATATATTTCAATACATCTGGATTTATAAGATACATGCCAGTATTGGTAAGGTAATCATACTCAGGCTTTTCTATAATATTTAACAGATCTCCTCCATTGTTAATCTTGCACACTCCATATGGAATAGTATAATGCTGCATAGAGACAATTAGAGTTAAATCATATTTTCTATCCACATGGAAATCTAAAACCTCTTCAAGGTTGCATTTAACAATAATATCACAATTAGATACAAAAAATGGTTTATATGTTTTTTCATGGATATTTTTTAAAGATCCTGCCGTTCCAAGTGGCTTATCTTCTTCAATAAAATTAATATCATAATTTAAACTATGGTCATGAAAATATGATTTAATCATTCTACTTTTATCATTAACACTTATATAAAAGTCATTCATTCCATATTCACTAAAATTATCCATAATAACCTTGATTATTGGATCATTGCCTATTGGTATAAGTGCTTTTGGAAGTATTCTTGTAAAAGGATCTAATCGCGTTCCTTTTCCTCCAGCCATAATTACAACTAAATTATTTAACTTTTTTTTATTTACAATCTTGTTAGAATTAGAGTTGTAAAAACTCTCTTTAATAATTATATTTATAAGCTTTCCACTTTCTATAATTGGCAGATGCTGTACTTTAGTATTACTAAAAATACTTTTAATCTGTTGTTTTTCATAATTTTTACCAACTGATAAAAAAGATTTGTTTACAATAGAGCCTACTTTTTCATCTAAACTTGTATCATTCAACATAGCACGTCTAAAATCACCATCTGACAAAATACCGACAACAATATCATTGTCATCAACAGCAACAGCAAACCCAATGCCAGCTCTATCCACCCGTCTTAGAGCATCACGAATAGTTAGATTATTTTTTATTTTAATTTTATCAATTTCAATCATTTTAAAGCCACAAAACTAAATTATATATTCTCCAAAATACTTTATTTATATCTTTAAAACTCATGCTTCTGCATTAAAAATTCAGCCCATTCAAAATCAAGAATTTCATCAATATCTACTGACCTATCTGCTGGCATTATATATGGATATGTTTTACCCAAATAATATTGTCTGATTTTTCTTAACTTTTCAGTACGAAAAATATAAATTGCTCCATTGGGAATATAAGACTTGTCGAATTCTTGCCTATTTTTTATTGTATTTGTATCAGGAAAATAATCTCTTAAAACTCCATTACTATCAATTCTCCTATACCACTCTGCTGGAACATCTGCTTCAGTAACACTTACTACAGAGTCTGCTTTATTAAAATTAAATATTTCAACTGCCATATCTATATCATAAGACCGTCTTAATGGCGCTGTAGGAAGTAAAGCAATAAATGAATCTATTGTTATATTCTCCATTTCCACAAGACGATCAATTGTATATAAATACGCATCCATTACCATGGAGTTATCTTTAGCTAATTTACTCGGTCTATTAAATGGAACTTCAGCTCCACATTCTTTAGCAACTATAGCAATATCATCATCATCGGTTGATATAATTACACGCGTAATAGATTCTGATTCTAAAGCGGATTTTATCGTATGACAAATTAAAGGCATACCATCTAAATCACGTATATTTTTTCCAGGAAGACCTTTACTGCCACCACGTGCAGGGATTATTGCTATCATTTAGTTATATCTAGTTTTGTTATTATATGATCATAGGATAAATCTTTATTAATCTTACAACCAATTAAAAACTCTGTCATTTCAGGATCAAAACCACTACCAGGTCTCTTATAATCAATATCTTCAGACTTAATAATATCACCCTTATTCATATCCCTTGTAATAACAATACTTCTTCTAAATTCTCTTTTCTTTTCATCAGATTCTGTTGCAGAAATTCTAAAAGAACCCATAGCCTCAGCTATCCTTTTAGAGTCATCAACTATAGTTTTCATCTCACCTTTCGTAGCAGAAACCTTGTGATCCCATCCTTCCATTTTTTTATCCAAAGTAAAATGCTTTTCGATCAAACAGCACCCCAAGGCTACAGAGGCCAAAGGAACAGGCGTTCCAATTGTATGGTCTGAAAAACCTATTGGGTATTTAGGATATATTGACATTAATGTCTTGATGTTATTTAAATTTACATCGCCATCCATAGGTGGATAAGTAGCAACACAATGTAAGATAATTATCTGATTGTTTCCTGAATTTTCTATAGTTTTAATAGCTTTATCAATCTCATATAATTCACTCAACCCAGTAGAGATAATCATTGGTTTTCCTTTTTTAG
>Ga0233443_1001973_pt1 | contig 16551 bp, 8 predicted proteins | sample SI_123_September_2_FD_182784 | JGI IMG/M metagenome (GOLD analysis project Ga0233443, IMG submission 182784) | Seawater microbial communities from Saanich Inlet, British Columbia, Canada - SI_123_September2016_200_MG | ecosystem: Environmental > Aquatic > Marine > Inlet | place: Canada: British... | reverse complement strand
ACATAATAGCATAAATCATACCTAAATATCCAAAAATTGGTTTCATAGTATAATAAGATATTAAATGACTAACAATACCAAATGCAGGTAAAATTAAAATGTAAACTTCAGGGTGACCAAAAAATCAAAATAAATGTTGATATAAAATTGGATCTCCACCACCTGCAGTATCAAAAAAAGTAGTACCAAAATTACGATCAGTTAATAACATTGTAATACCACCAGCTAATACAGGTAAAGTTGTTAATAATAATACTGCTGTAACTAATAAAGCTCAAACAAATAAAGGTAATCTATGTCAAAATAAACCTCTAGCTCTCATATTCATAATTGTAGAAATAAAATTAATAGAACCTAAAATAGAAGCAGCACCTGATAAATGTAAACTAAAAATTGCTAAATCTACGGCATTACCAGCATGAGCAATAGAACCACTTAAAGGAGGATATACTGTTCAACCGGTACCAGCACCTTGTTCAGTTATAGAAGAAGTTAATAATAAAACTAAAGATGGTGGTAATAATCAAAAACTAATATTATTTAATCTAGGAAAAGCCATATCAGGAGCACCTAACATTAAAGGAACAAATCAGTTACCAAAACCTCCAATTAAAATAGGCATAACCATGAAGAAAATCATAATAAAAGCATGTGCAGTAATAACAACATTATATAATTGATGGTTTCCTAATAAAAATTGGTTTCCTGGATGAGCTAGTTCTATTCTAATAATCATAGATAAAATAGTACCTATAACCCCTCCAAAAGCACCAAAAATAATATATAAAGTACCAATATCTTTATGATTAGTAGACATAAATCATCTACCAAATAATTTATCTAATCCTAATTTAGATAATAAACTCATTCAAACGACTTGAATAGTAGTAACAAAACTTCCTACAAGACCTCCAAATCAGCTTAAAAATGCATAAGCTAAAATTAAAATATTTCTAACATTACTATTTGCATTTTGTGCTACTAAATCAAAATTTTCTTCTTTAATATAAGTATTTAAACGTTTTTCATAAGCGTTTACATCTACATTAAAAACTCTTTTTAAAAAATCTGTAAAAATTAATGGAAAATTAAACTGTATCGGATAAGCGGAATTCATAATTGTTTAAATAAAAAATTCAACTTAGAAAATTATTCTAGAGTTTAAACTTATAATTATTAACTTTTTATATTTATTTATAAAAATTTATTTTATAATATTTTGAAATATCCAATTAAATTGAAGATAATCATAAATATTTTTTTACAAAAAAATAATATGTAAAAAAATAAATTAATAAATTAAATTTTATTTAAAAATTGATTTAAATTATATTGTTTTTTTAAAGGAAAACTTGAAAATCCATAATCAGTTAAAATACGTCTTAAATCTGGATGACCTTTAAAAAAGATACCTTGTAAATCAAAAATTTCACGTTCAACTCAATTAGCACCGGGAAAAATTTTGGTAATTGAATGTATAGAATTTTTATGAAAATCTGTTAAAAGATAATCAACTCTACATCTTAATCCTTGTGAAGGACTTAACAAATAATAATAAAGTTGCATTTCTTTTAAGATTTGAGAACTTTTTTGTTGTGAAATTGCTTTGAAAATTTCAAAACAATAAATATCAGTTAAGTTTTTAAATCTGTATTGATAATTATCACGACAAAAATACAAAAAACTAATTAACATTTTAGGTGTAATTTTAAATATAATAATATTCTGCGCATTAGTATAAATTTTAAAATTATTACCATTAAAATTACTTCAAGTATCTCAAATAAATTTAACTTGGCGTTTAGTATCCAAAATAGGAAATTTTATAAAATTTTTATTAATATTATTTTGTGAATATGCTTCATAATTTAAATGGACTCCAAAATCCTTAAAGTTATTAATAAAAGTTTTCTTGTTGTTACAATATAATTGATTATTATTTTTTGATTTTAAATTTAAATAAAAATTCATTTTAAATTAAAATAAATTGGTAGTTAAAAATTTTACTGAAAAATAGATAGTTTCTAATATTATATTTGGAAAAATACCTAAAAATACAGTTAAAACTAATAAAGGTAAAAAGTATCTTAGTTCATTTATAGTTATATCTAAAAAATGGTTATTTAAATGTCTTAAAGTCCCAAAAGAAATTCTATTGAATAATCATAATGAATAAATTGCACTAAAGACGACACTAAAACTACAACCTATAACTAATAAAGGATTTATTGACATTAATCCTAAAAAAATAAGAAATTCTCCAATAAAATTAATTGTTCCTGGAAATCCCATATTAGCTAAATTAAATACAAAAAATAAAAAACAAAATAATGGCATAGTTTGAGCTAAACCTCCATAATATCTTAATAATCTAGTATGAAAACGGTCATAAAGACTACCTACTAATAAGAATAAAGCTCCAGATACAATACCATGACCTATCATTAAAAAAATTGCACCACTAATTCCTTGTAAATTTCAAGAAAATATACCCATAACTACCATATTCATATGAGCAATTGATGAATATGCAATAATTTTTTTTAAATCTATTTGACGTAAAGTATTTAAAGATGAATAAATAATACTAATAATAGCTAATGTATACACTAAATTTGAAAAATAAAAAGAGGCTTCTGGCATAATAGGAATTAAAAACCTAATAAATCCATAACCACCTAACTTTAATAATAAACTTGCTAGTAATACTGAACCTACAGTTGGAGCTTCAACATGTGCTTCTGGTAATCAAAGATGAACTGGTAACATTGGAATTTTAACAGCAAATGCTATAAAAAAAAAGATTCATAAAATAAATTGTTTACTTAACGATAATTTATTAGAAAATAAAATTCAAATATGTACAGAACCCATTTCTGAATATATTATTAATATACCAGTTAATAATAAAAAAGATCCTAATAAAGTATATAATACAAAATAAAAATTAGCTTTTCTTTTATTTATTCTAGAACCTCAAATACCTATCATTATAAACATAGGGATTAAAGTACTTTCAAAAAAAATAAAAAAAGAAAATAAATCCATTGCACTAAAAGCTAATATTAAAAAAAATGTAATCATTTTTAAAGAAATTGTATAAATTTCTCAAAAATAATCTTGATGATTTACTGTTCTACTAATTGTAAATAATAAAATAGGTAACATAAATGAAGTTAATACTATAAAAAATAAACTAATACCATCAATACCAAAAGTTAAAGGTTGATTTGGTAATAACTCAATAGAGTTAATTCAAAAAATATGTTGAAATTTAGCAGTTGATGTATCAAAAGATAATCAAAAAAAAAGTGTTATTATAAAATTTAATATTGCTATATATTTTGGCAATTTAAATCTAAAAGCAGTTATTAGGTAAGGTGCTGCTTGTCAATTATTATATTTATCTATATATTTTTGGAAAATAGATAAAACATTTAAATATTTACGATCTCTTTTTAAAATACGATCTATAACTATAATAAAAAGTACTACACCAATTCATAAACTTAAATCAAATTTATAAATAAGAAAAGTACTTATAAGAATAAAAAATAAATATTGAATACTATAAGGATTTGGTATTGTTATCATTTTATAAAATTTTAATTAACGATCAATTTCTCCAAAAACGATATCTTGAGTACCAATAATGGTAACAATATCCGCTAAATAATGGTTTTTTGACATAAAGTCTATACCTTGTAAGTGAAAAAAACCAGGAGCTCTTAATCTACATCTATAAGGTTTAGTATTGTTTAATGAAGTTATATGAACACCGAATTCACCTTTAGGTGCTTCTACACCTACATACGAAATACCAGTATCAACTTTAAAACCTAAACTATATAATTTAAAATGTTGAATAATATATTCCATTGAAACATTATTCTTGTAATTTGTACTTAAACTAGAATTAATTTTTAAATTTTCAATTGATTTTCAATTTAAATTTAAATTTTGTAATGGGATTGCGTTTAAACATTGATTAATAATTGATAAACTTTCACGCATTTCACGAATTCTAACATAATAACGTGATAAACAATCTCCATTAACTCCAAGTGCTATTTTGAAATTTAATTCATTATAAATTTCATAAGGCATACTTTTTCGAAGATCTCAAGGTACACCAGAAGCTCTTAATAAAGGTCCAGAAAATCCAAATGCATTTGCATCTTGTTTGGTTACTAAACCTACATTTTGTAATCTATTTCTTCAAATACGATTACTAGTTAATAATTCTTCAATTTCATCTAATCTTGAACTAAATTGAACATTAAAGTTATGAATATCTTTTAATAACCCTAAAGGTATATCTTTAGAAATACCACCAGGTCTTATAAAACAAGCATGCATACGAGCACCTGAAACACGTTCATAGAATTCCATTAATTTTTCACGTTCTTCAAAAGCTCATAAAAATGGAGTAAAAGCTCCAACATCTAATGCATGGGTTGTTAATGACATTATATGATTTAATAATCTAGTAAGTTCACAAAATAAAACTCGAATATATTGAACTTTTTTTGGGATTTTAATTTTTAATAAAGTCTCAATAGTTAAAGCATAAGCATGCTCTTGAGCCATCATTGAAACATAATCTAAACGATCTAAATAAGGTAGACCTTGTAAATAAGATTTAGTTTCCATTAATTTTTCAGTACCTCTATGTAATAATCCAATATGAGGATCTGCTTTTAAAACTAATTCTCCACGTAATTCTAAGACTAAACGTAACACACCATGTGCCGCTGGATGTTGAGGTCCAAAATTTATATTAAAAGTTTTAATTAATTTTAAATTAGGTTTTTTCATAAAAGTATTATGAATTAAGTTTATTATTTTTTAAAGATTAATTATTTAATTTTGAATAAAAAATTAAACCAAATAATGCATTCATATATATTTAGATTTAATAGTTTATATATATATTTCTAAAAACTATTAACATTAACTATAATTTGGTTTTTCACTAATTAAAATTAATATATAAATATATTCTTGTATAATTAATTTTAATTATTTAAAAAATAATTATTAAAATTAAACTAAAACTTATGAAAATGATTAAAAAATAATCTAAAAAATGATTTTTATAAAAATTATGAATAAAATTAGATGTTTTAAAGAAAAAATTACAAACACCTGTTGGTCCAAAAAATTCAAAAAAACCTTGATCAAGTATATTATAAGTTACAATAGAACTTCGATCAAAAAAACATACAAAAATTTTATCATATATAAAATCAAAATATCAAGAATTAAAAAAAAAAAATCAAATTTTTCTAAAAACAGTATTTCAATGTAACTTATATAATAAACTTTGTGAATCTTTATCAGATCAATTAAAACTATTAAAACTATTTGAAGTTTCTAAATGAGTCATAGTATTAGTTTCTTGATATTTATTATAAAATAAATATACTAATATAGTACTTGTTAAAATTAGAATTAAAGGTAAATTTCTTATTAAAAAAGGAATTTCTTCAATAACATTTAAATTAAATGCAGTATTTGGTATATTGACTACTGTATATTTAAAAAATAATGTTTGATTTAATAAAAAAACACTTTTTAAATAACTACCTGAAAAAATACTACCAATTGCTAAAACTCTTAAAGGAACTATAGTAATATTATCAGTACTAGAACCTAATCTATGAGGTATATTAATATTATCAGTATTAACTTTATGTAAAGATTTAATAGATGTTATATTTCTATAATTTAAATATTTAATATTAGTTTTACCAAAAAATATAATATATAATAGACGCATAGAATATGCAGCAGTAAAAACTGCAGCTAATAACCCTAAAATATAAGAAAATCTTCCTATAAAAGTATTAGTTGAGTATGCAAATTCTAAAATAAGATCTTTTGAAAAAGAACCTGAAAAAAAAGGGAATCCTATTAAAGCTAAATTACCAATAATAATAAAAATAAAAATTTTATGGAAAAAGATTTTTAAATTTCCCATTTGTCTAATATCTTGAATATCTTGATAACCATGAATTATAACTCCTGCAGATAAAAATAATAATGCTTTAAAAAATGCATGATTTACTAAATGGTAAAAACTTAAAATATAATTAGATAAACCACAAGCAAAAACCATATAACCTAATTGACTACAAGTTGAAAAAGCAATAATTTTTTTTATATCTTGTTGAGCTAAACCTACTGTAGCAGAAAATAAAGCAGTAAGTGCACCAATAAAACTAATAAAAGTTAATACAGTTGGAGTATATTCAAATAAAACTGAACATCTAATAATTAAAAAAACACCAGCTGTAACCATAGTTGCTGCATGAATTAATGCAGATACTGGAGTAGGACCTTCCATAGCATCTGGTAATCAGGTATGTAAACCTAATTGAGCAGATTTACCAATTGACCCAATAAATAAACAGAAACCAGTAAAAGATATTAAATTAATTTTAAAATTTAATATATATATGTAATAGTTTGAAATATAAGGTATTAAATTAAAAATAATATCAAAATCTAAACTATTACAAAAAGAATACACAGATAATACACCCATTAGTAATCCAACGTCACCAACACGATTCAATATCATAGCCTTAATCGCTGATTTATTAGCTGCTAAACGTGTATATCAAAAGTTAATTAATAAGTAAGAACATAAACCAACACCTTCTCATCCTAAAAATAAAATTAAAAAATTATCTCCAGTTACTAATAAAATCATAAAGAAAGTAAAAAAAGATAAGTAAGACATAAATCTAGGAATATGTGGATCTTGAGACATATAATTTCATGAATAAAAATGAACTAAAAAAGATACTAAAGTGATTACACATAGCATAATAACACTTAATACATCTAATTGAAATCCTCAATATATAATTAAAGAATCATTTTTTATTCAATAACCTAATTTAATAAAGATATATTCTCTTAATAAACAAACACTGTGAAAAGAATTTACAGATAATAAAAATGTAATAAACATTAAACTAGTAGTTACAATTAATGAACCTTTTTTTCCTATAAATTTTCCAAAAAAACCTGAAAAGATTGCTCCTATTAAAGGTAAAAATATATTACTTGTAAACATTTTTAAAAGAAGAATAACTATTTAATAATAAATATAATGAACAAATCATAGTTAAAAATAATAATAACCCAAATAATATAAAAACAATATTATAAGTTGTATATAAATGATAACTTATAATTAAAATATCTTTTTCATAAATATAATTTAAAAGGTAATTAAAAAATTTAGTTTCTTGTATTAAAGAAAAATCTATAATAGAAAATATTACTGATTCTAAAGTTCAATAAACTTTAACTAAAAAAAGACCAATTCAAAAAGGTATTAAATGTTTATAATAATATTTAACTTTTGCGGGATTTCTTAAATTTGTAGTCATTATTATAAAAATAAATAATAAAGCAACAGCTCCTACATAAATTAAAATTGTTAATAAACCAAAAAATTCAAATCCTTGGTAAATAAACATTAATCCGACAAAAATAAAAGCTAAAATTAAATTAAAAATAGAAGTGATTAAACAGCTAGTATTAACAATCATACTAATTAAAAATAAAAAAAAATAAAAAAAAAAAAAATTGAAATTAAAAAAAATGATATAAACATCTTATTATTAACCTAAAAAAAAAGAATAAATAACATATTTTTTCATAAATATAATTTTAGGGAAATTAATTAAAAATCCAGTTTGGAAAGTTAAACTAATTAATAAAGCACAGAATCAAATAAAACTAAATTGTAAAATTAAAGCGTGAAAGATTACGATATCAATTTGAGGCATTTAATATGAATTTTTAAAATAGAACTTTAATAAAGTAAGTGACGGGGGGACTCGAACCCTCATAGTCAAATTTGCAATTTAAAGTATTAGCCAATTATACGACGTCACTTTTATTAGAAAGCTTTTAAATAAGTTTGAGCAGATTCGAACTGCCAACCTTGCGCTTATCAGACGCAGACTCTAACCAATTGAGCTACAAACTTTGATTTTTTGGGATAGTAGGATTCGAACCTACGATACATAATATCAAAAACTACTGCCTTACCGCTTGGCTATATCCCATTATAAATTATATAATTTAGTTACTATATAATTTTTTAATTTTTCAAAAATAGATGTAAAAGTATCATCTTTTAATTGTTTTTTTATAATAAATTCAAATTTATTTTTAGTATATTGTTCATAATCAAAAGGTCATGTAATTATAAATTTTAAAAAAATTAATTTTAAATTTATTTTACTTTGATAGTTATCTATTCAATTTAATATATTTTTTTGTAAAATATTTCCTATCAAAGAATGTTCTTCTAATTTAAATTCTATTAATTTATAACTTGTATTTAAATTAGTAAAAATATCAATTCGTATTTTAATATTTTTAACTTTAAGTTTTTTTAAAGTTATACATATTCAATATAAAATTCTTAATAATTCATTTCAATCAGTTAAGTTATAAATTTCAAAAATTGTACTTCATTTTAAATTTTGTTGAGGTCATTTTATTTGTAATTTTTTTTTTTGATTTTTGAATTTTAAATGTGATTTTCAAACCATAATACTAAATTTTAAATTTTTATCTTAATAATTTATATAAATTTTAACTAAAAGTTAGTTAATTAATCTTATTTAACAGCTTTAACTGCTTTAACTAAATTAAACACATTAGTAAAATTAGTATTTTTACCTAAATTTAATAATGCTCCTCCAGTACTATAACAGAAGTTTTTAACTAAGAATTTTAATGCAGAAATAAATTTACTAATTTCATTAACTTCTAATTTATCTAAGAATCCACACATACCTGAAAAAATAACGGTAATTTGAATTTCTAATGGCATTGGACGATATTGTCTTTGTTTTAATAATTCAATTAAACGCATACCTCTATGTAAAGTAAATCTAGTAGTTTCATCTAATTCTGAACCAAAAGTAGCAAAAGCTTCAACTTCTCTATATTGAGCTAATTCTAATTTTAAAGAACCTGCTAATAATTTCATAGCTGGAACTTGAGCAGCAGAACCAACACGACTAACTGATAAACCAACATTAATAGCTGGACGAACCCCTTTATAGAATAATTCAGCTTCTAAAAAAATTTGACCATCAGTAATAGAAATAACATTTGTAGGAATATATGCTGAAACATCACCAGCTAAAGTTTCAATAACTGGGAATGCAGTTAAAGAACCGTTACCGTAAGCAGCACTTAATTTAGCTGAACGTTCTAATAATCTAGAATGTAAATAGAAAACATCACCAGGATAAGCTTCACGACTTGGAGGTCTTCTTAATAATAAAGACATTTGTCTATAAGCTACAGCTTGTTTACTTAAATCATCATAAATAATTAATGCATGACCATAATTATCTCTGAAAAATTCACCAACAGCACAACCAGCATATGGAGCTAAAAATTGTAAACTTGCAGGATCAGAAGCTGAAGCAACTACGATTGTAGTAAAACCTAAAGCACCTTCTTTTTCTAAACGTTCAGCAATTTGAGCAACAGTTGATCTTTTTTGTCCGATAGCAACGTAAACACAATATAAACATTTTTCTTTATCATTAGCAAATAAACGTTGATTAATAATACTATCAATAGCAATAGCAGTTTTACCAGTTTGTCTATCACCAATAATTAACTCTCTTTGACCTCTCCCAATAGGAACTAAACTATCAACTGATAATAAACCAGTTTGAACAGGTTCGTGAACAGAATGTCTTGAAATAATACCAGGAGCTTTAACATCAACGTAAGCTTCTTTTAAATATTTATTTTCATTTTCTTTTGTTCAACCATCAATAGTATTACCTAAACAATCAATAATACGTCCTAATAATGAAAATCCAACTAAAATACTAACGATTTTATGAGATCTACTAACACGTTGACCTTGTTTAACTAAACGATCATTACCAAATAAAACGATACCAACAGAACGTTTTCTTAAATTGAAAGCCATTCCAGATACATTGTTGTTTAATGTAACAATTTCACCAGCGTAAACACCACTTAAATTAGATACTGTAGCAATACCATCACAAACACTAGTAATAATACCACTATCTTTTAAATCAACACTTCTTTCAAATGATAATTTTGTTCAATCAGTTTGTAAATTTGATTGAGCATTTTTTAAAGATTTATCTTTTTTTTTATTATTTTCTTTTGTTCCACCTTTTAATGCATTTGCTTTGTCTGCTCCTGTCATTTTAATTTTTTAAATAAAAATAAGTCTTTTTAAAAATTTTAGACTTAATTAAATACTTATTAATCATATAGGATATAAGTATAATGACTATTATATAAATATATAAAAATAAGAATTATAATCAATTTTATTTAATGAATTAATTTATTAAGCTAGAATATAAACATTTATTTCTACATTAAAAAAACTTTTTTTAATATGTAAAAATCCAATAGTAATCTATCAAACAATAGCATCGTGAAAAAAATGAACTCTTAAATACACTTGCATAAAGCATACACTTTACATTAAAAGTACGCTGTATTCTTTAGCTTTAAGTTTAAGGCGTAAATTTAGTATTATATTAGTTATCCGAGTCCCTAAATTATTAAGTATTTAAATAACTATTTAAAAGTTAAAGTATATATATTGGAAAATTTAATATTATTTAAATTTAGTCCAAAGATTCTTATGTAAAGATTTAAAGGGAAAACGGTGGATTATAAAAATCCACAAAAAATTATATTTAAATAATTTACAATTTTCTAATTTTTAGAATAAGCGATATTTTCATAGAACGAAATTGCTGGTATAATTACTAGGAAAAAGACGAAATAAGAAACAGTACAAATTTGACCTATTAATAAATAAGGATATTCAATTGGCTGAGCTCCTAATCATCCTAAACAAACAAATAAAGCACAAAATCATCAAAAAACATAACTATAAAAATAGCTAAATCTAGGAGTAGACCCCATAACTTTTGGATCAATATGAGGTAATAAAAATAAAACTAAGATCGATGCAAACATTGCAATAACACCTCCTAATTTATCAGGAATAGATCTTAAAATTGCATAGAATGGTAAAAAATATCATTCTGGTACAATATGAGTAGGAGTAACTAATGGATCTGCTTTTATATAATTATCTGGATGTCCTAAAGTATTTGGGAAATAACATACAATAAAAAATAAAACAAATAAATATATTAAAAATGCTGCTAAATCTTTAATAAAGAAATATGGATAGAATCTTAGATTATTTGGCATATATTCAACTCCCATAGGATTAGTACTTCCTGTTTTATGTAAAAAGTAAATATGTAATATTACAACAACAGCTAATACAAATGGTAATAAATAATGTAAACAAAAAAAACGATTTAATGTTGCATTCTGTACAGAAAAACCTCCTCATAATCATTGAGCGATTGCTGGACCAACACCTGGAATTGCTGTAAATAAGTTAGTAATAACTGTAGCACCTCAAAAACTCATTTGACCTCAAGGTAAAACATAACCTAAAAAAGCACTAGCCATTAATAATAAAAAAATAACTACTCCAGTATATCATACTCACATTCTAGGATATAAATATGATTTAAAATATAAACCTCTACCCATATGGATATAAATTAACATAAAGAAAATAGAAGCATTATTAGCATGCGCATATCTAAAAAATCAACCAAAGTTGACATCACGCATTATGTGTTCTACAGATAAAAATGCTAAACTGACTTCAGGTGTATAATGCATAGTTAAAAATAACCCTGTAGCTATTTGAACTACTAAACATAACCCTAAAAGAGCACCAAAAGATCAATTCATGTTTAAAGTATCTGGTGTTGCATAAGAAATAATATGATTTTTTACAATATTAATTAAACTTTTCATAATAGATTGTTTTTAATTTAGATGTTTTTTTATCAAAAAATGATGTTTTATATTGAAATTTATAATTTCAATATATTAAAATATTTCAAATATTAATTTTTAACTACTTTTTAATTTTTATTTCAGTATATATATTTAAATCCAAAATTTCCAACCACAAGTTCCCTTACGATTACCTTGTTACGACTTCGTTTCGATCATCCAACCCAAATACATGATGATGTTTTTTTAATTTAAGTTTTAAATTAAAAAATTTTCAAATCACTTTACTCAGGCCCACTTTCAAAACGTGACGGGCAGTGTGTGCAAAGCTTTGGTACATATTCACCGCAGCGTTATGATCTGCGATTACTAGCGATTCCTACTTCATGTTTTCGAGTTTCAGAAAACAATCCGATATAAAAGATTTTAACAATTAATTCACAGTTCTTAATACGTTTTTTATAGTACTGTATCTTTTTTCGTAGCACATGTGTTGCCCAACTTATAAACGCCATGACGACTTGACTTCATCCTTAGCTTCCATTTTGATCTAAATCAAAATCTTCTTTTATTATAATAAATAAAATAAGGGTTTCGCTGCGTTAGTAGAATTAACAATACATTTCACAACACGAGCTGACGACAGCCATGCAACAGCTGTAATGTTTTGAATTAATTCATAAAAATTAATTAATATACATTATGCAAAAGTTGGTAAGGTTTTCTGCGGAAAATCTGATTAAACCACATGCTCCACCGCTTGTAAAAGCCCCCGCCAATTTCCTTGAGTTTCAACCTTGCGGCAATACTCCCCAGGCGGAGTGTTTAATGTGTTAACTTAGATACTCAATTTAATTAAATATCTAACACTCATCGTTTACAGTATGGACTACCAGGGTATCTAATCCTGTTTGCTACCCATACTTTCGTGTTTTAGTGTCAGTTAAACATAGATAAATGCCTTCGCTAATGGTATTCCTTTTAATATCTACAAATTTTACCTCTCCTTTAAAAGTTCTATTATCTCCTATTTAACTCAAAAATAAATAATAACAATTACGTGTTCAAAAGATCATTCTGAGATTTCATAAAAGTTTTGTTTATTTACCTACACACCCTTTACGCCCAATAACGACGAATAACGCTAGCCCTCCCCGTATTACCGCTGCTGCTGGCACGGGAGTTAGCCAGGACTTCTTAACTTTGATATTTGTCATAATCTTTTTCAACGAAAGAGCTTTACAACTCAAGGCTGTCTGGTCACTCAAAAAATGTCACTGGATCAAACTTTCGTTCATTGTCCAAAATTCCGCACTGCTGCCCCCCGTAGGAGCTCGGGCCTTATCTCAATCCCGATGTGGCTGAACACCCTCTCAGGCCAACTAAAGATTTTAGGCTTGGTAAGCTATTACTTTACCAACTACCTAATCTTACATAAGCTTATCTAATAGCAATATATATTTTTGATTATTAAGTTTTGATTTTTATTCTCATAAAATTATCCTTAACTATAAAATAAATTCTTATGTTGTACTCACCTATACGCCATTTTTTTTCAAATATTAGACTAGCAATGTGTCATGTGCATTTTTAGCGTTCATTCTGAGCCGGAATCATACTCTATCCTTTATAATAAATTAAAATTATTTAAAAAAATTTAATTGTAATTAAAAACTAAATAAATAAAAATTAATATTTTTTTTCATATGTAAAAAGGTCTTATTTGAAACTAAAGTAAACTTTATATTAAGATTATTAAACTAAAAATTTTACAAAATTATAATTCATAACTTAGAAAAGTCTTGATCTAAAACTATAAAGAATAAAATAAAATAAAAAGCTTCATACTTTATAGGCAATCAGTAATTAGCTTAACTTAACGTAGCTACTCGGCAATGCTTTTTTAAAACAACCGATATACCATTGGTTAATCTTTCTTGGTCCTCTCGTACTAAAGTCAGACTTATTAATTTTTTATCCATATTTTGGTAGATAGGATCCGAACTGTTTTACAACGTTCTAAACCCATCTCATGTACCACTTTAATCGGCGAACAGCCGAACCCTTGGAACCTTGTACTGCTCCAGGAAGTGATAAGACGACATCGAGGTGCCAAACAATCCCATCGATAAGGACTCTGAAGGATTATAAGCCTGTTATCCCCGGCGTACCTTTTATCCGTTGATCGATAACCTAACCACAAAGTATTATCGGATCTCTATGACCGACTATTAGTCCCTGTTTGATTTGTAAATCTCACAGTCAAATAAATTTATGCCATTACACTCTACAATTTTAATAAATTTGAATTTATTTTTGTGCACCCCCGTTACTTTTTAGGAGGTGGCCGCCCCAGCCAAACTACCAATCATATACTATCTTTATTATATATAAATAAATTAGTATTATCAATTATTAAAAAGTGGTATTTCACTGATGTTTATTTTTATTTTTTAAACTCCCACTTATACTAAATATTAAAATTAACAATACAATAAATGATTATAGTAAAGGTGCACGGGGTCTTTCCGTCTAGCCAAAATAATCTTGCATCTTCACAAGAATTTCAATTTCACTGAACTGATATTGGAGACAGCGGAGAGGTCGTTACACCATTCATGCAGGTCGGAACTTACCCGACAAGGAATTTCGCTACCTTAGGACCGTCATAGTTACAGCCGCCGTTTAGAGTAAATTATATTAAATGACAATGCATTTTTTTTTCTTTATACTCCACCGGGCAGGTGTCAGACACTATACATCATTTTACAATTTTGCAGAGTCCTGTGTTTTTAATAAACAGTCGCCCCCCCCTAATTTTATACCATTAAGGTTCCTTTTCTCCCAAAGTTACAAGGTCATTTTGCCGAGTTCCTTCAATATCAATAATTCAAACACCTTAGTACATTTTACACTAGTTTATCATTGTCGATTTTTAATACGGTTTTTTTTATAAAATTTTTCCAGAATGTTTTTAATATAATTTTTTTTAAAGTTATAAAAAAAATTATAATATTTAAATTTAAAATCATTGTCATTTTTTATAAATTCTCATCAAAAATAGATTTTCATGTATTTTTTGAGACCGAATTACCTCAGATTTTAGAGTAATCTTGAGAAATCTAAAACTTACGGTGACAGAGATTTATACTCTGTTTAACGTTACTCATACTAATATTATTACTTTTGATTTTATTTTTTAAATTTTTAAATAAATACAAAATATTTTACTACCATTAATTTTTAGTTTCGGTAATATTGATTAGTCTTTGAAATTTTAAATCAATTTAAAGTTTAAATTAAACTAATGAGCTTTAACGCTTTCACTAACGGATGGCCGCTGCTAAACCTACCTTTTAATAGTATTGAAACAAAATGATTTTCTGCACTTATCATATATTTAAAGACCTTAACTTAAAATCTGGGCTGTTTCCCTTTTGACTTTGGATCTTGTAACCCAAAATCTGTTTATATTTTAAGGTATTCGAAGTTTTTTTTTAATCAGTAAAGCAATTAAGCCACCCTTTTAAAAAAAGTTACTCTACCCCCCTTTTTAATAACTAAGTTATTAAAAAATAATAAAATACTCTACTTAAATAGATTTCGTAAAAAACCAGCTATAGCCAAGTTTGAATAGCCTTTCACTCCTATTCTTAAGTCATCTCTGTATTATGCCACATACTAGAGTTCAGCCTAAAAGCCTGCTTAAAAATAGATCACTTGGTTTCGGGTATATTTTAATTAACTTTTAATTATACGTTAATATAAGCCTTTAAGCTTGCTAATTAAAATAAGTAATTAGTCCATTATACAAAAGGTACAGTGCTTTCTATAAATACACTTGGTATTATTAATAAAATTAAAGTTATTTCATTCCTATCAATTCGCTAGTTACTCTTTCATCTTTCCTTCACAGTACTAGTGTGCACTATCGGTTAATTAGTCATACTTAAAGTTTAGAGGGTGGATCCCCTATATTCAAACTTTCTATAAAAAAGCCCTACTCATAAAAAATTAATAATAAAATAGCTTATATAAATAAAATAAACAAAATTTGAGATGATGTTATTTAATTATATTAGTACATTAATAATTTTTTTTTAAACTTTATATTTAATTTCGCTCACCGCTACTTTTAAAGTCTCTTATTGATTTCCTTTCCTATAGTTACTAAGATGTTTCAATTCACTATGTTTTTTTATAATAATATGTTTTCATAAATGGAAATAATAGTTTCATCATTAAAAACCAAAAGGTTTGTATAAAAATTAAAAAACTATTTAATTATTTTAAATAATCCATTATACTAATTACCAAGATAAATTTTTATTAACAAAAAATTACTTGTTTTTGTTTCTTTATATACATACCCTTTTTTATAAAATTTATAACCTTAAATAGATTTTAAAACTTTTTAACCCTAAATACTTACTGTAATTAAATATAAACTACTAATAGTTTAGCATACTACATAAAATACTTTTAGAAATACTTAAGTTTTTAATAATTAAATTAAAATGAATTTCAAAGTAAATCCTATAGCATTTAGACAAATACAAAAATCAAACTGATCATTAAATTTTTTTACTCAAAAAAATACTGAGTTTAAAAAACAATTTATTATAAAACAATTTATATTAGGATTTTTAAGTTATTCAAAAATTAAAGTTT
>Ga0233443_1001963_pt1 | contig 16649 bp, 12 predicted proteins | sample SI_123_September_2_FD_182784 | JGI IMG/M metagenome (GOLD analysis project Ga0233443, IMG submission 182784) | Seawater microbial communities from Saanich Inlet, British Columbia, Canada - SI_123_September2016_200_MG | ecosystem: Environmental > Aquatic > Marine > Inlet | place: Canada: British... | reverse complement strand
CCAGAACCATTGACCAGCCAAGCCATGTTGAATCCGAAACCAGAACCATTGACCAGCCAAGCCATGTTGAATCCGAAACCAGAACCATTGACCAGCCAAGCCATGTTGAATCCGAAACCAGAACCATTGACCAGCCAAGCCATGTTGAATCCGAAACCAGAGCCATTGACCAGCCAAGCCATGTTGAATCCGAAACCAGAACCATTGACTAGCCAAGCCATGTTAAAGCCGAAACCAGAACCATTAACCAACCAAGCCATATTGAACATAACACCTTCAGAATAAATATCCGTCACATTCCTAAACCCGTGACTCTCACTAACAAACTTCAAATAATCATCAAAATCAATATCACTAACCCCACTGGTAGAGACATTAATACCTGATTTCACTGCCGAATTACTGACATCTCTCAGTCCCAGTAACATCATGGCTTCTATTTTATCTCTTGCATCCGCATCCGTAATATTTTCCAAAATATGATTGAAATTTTCCCGTTCAACTCTTTGTAATCCTTGGAAACCTCTTAATTCTGCCTTTTTAAGTAATTCTTCCAGTTCTGCTTCGGTCATGTTTTCAAAATCTTGATTCATGGCCGTGGCGTAGTCTACAAAGATGCCATATCGGCTTTTCCAGCCAACAATTAAATCCCAGTTGGTATTGGCTGATTGTGGGTTATTACTGAAATACAGTAGATTGCGATAAGTTTTCATCTTTTCACAGCTACTGGATTGACAAGTTGCAGGGTTTTCTTTGGTTAGCAGACTATAGCCCCCTTGCCAGACCACCCATTGACCTGAAAAAGCTTGATATTGTAAAGGAGATTCCAAGCTTTCGGTGTTCTGTGTTTTATTGGCGACATCACCTTTGAATAACCAGCCACCACGTTTTGCCAGCCAAGTTGTATTTAATAAGTCGAGCTGATTGGTGAATGGGTTTTCTTCGACCGATGATTTTTTGATTTTTGTCAGCAAGCTGGATAGCAATTGACTTAAATCTTTATGATTGCCATTGACCAATTCAGTTAACAGCGCATGTCTAGCCAATAAAGCCCATTCATCAACATCGGAAAAATATTGAGTACGAGTCGATTCCAACATTGCCCATTGCCACTGCGGATCGGTCAAACCAGAGGAAGCTGATTTGAGTTGTTTCCAGGCTGTTTGCAGGATTGCTTCCCAGTCTGCTCGGTCAATTAATTTGCTGAATCGGGTGTTGTCCAGTAAAGCTGTTTGATAATTACTGCTTCCTGATCTTAAAATTTGGTGGGTTGATATTGCCAAAACCCGAGCTAAAAAGCCATTCCAGGGTGTTTTTAGATTGTTATCCATCCAGTTTAAACCCTCGGCAGATTCACTCCATGCTGTCCAGTTGTCTTCAAAAGAAACGTCGCGACTGGGCCATAACCAAGGGTAAGCTTTAATGGTTTGATCATAATCTTTACTCATGGCATCTAACCATTGTTTGCCATGGCTACTTTGAGCAAAACCTTTCCACATAAAGGCATCAGGGGTATTTAGCCAAAGGTCGCTATTTTGAGTATTGCCACTGGATAATTGGTCATTGACAAATTTACGCCAGTAAACCAGCACTTGTAGTTGATTCATTTTCATCGAAGCATTGAGAAAATGATCGCTGACCACCGCATTTCGTTGGTCAAAGAAACCATAATCAAAGAAAACCCCGCTGGCAATGTTGCGTTGAGTGCTGGGTAATGCCAAATACACTTGCTTTAGAAAATGCGGGAAAGTAGGGGAGAGTAAATTGATGGATGAGGTGTCCATGGTTAATAACGCACGTTGAACGGCTTCGTGTACAATACTTAAACCATTATTAGAGTTACTGTGAAGATTGATTTTATTTGCCAATGACCACAATGCTGAACCCAATAATTGTGATGACTCGTGGATGATTAGCTGGCCTGGTGCAAATAACTCATTCATTGCATCATTATCACCATCATTGTAAATAAATCGCCAGTAATAAGGTAGCCAAGTGACATCTTGTGCAGTCAGAGTGCTGGCTGAACTGCTGATGTGGAAAAAACGGTTTAATGAGTCCAGAGCATCTTTGCGTTTATCGGCTGTCATGCTGGAGTTATTTAATTGGGTTGTAACGTTATTGTAATAATTGGCAAAAGCAATTCTGGCATTTTCGCTCAAGCTGGAATCAACAGTGACATTCAGGTTACGTTGACAACGATCATAATTTAAATTCCCCTGGTAGCAAGCCTCCAGTTTTTGGTTGTCAATGTAATCGACGTCTCCATTTGCCAAGCGTACCACTGGGTCATTGATGACATTGCCATCATAAGATAATTGACCCGTTGCACAGGATACCCATTCAGCAATACATTGATTGCCAGAGGTAAAAGAGGCAAACCAGTCGGCAATGGCTTCATGCAAGGCCAAGCCATCAGGGCTGGCAATTTCAGGTTGACGTAAATACAACCAGACATGACCCAATTCATGTAGGGCAACATCACCATCACTGATCCAGACATCATCACTGCTGAAATTTTTGCTATAACCCGCAGAAGAGGTATTTACCTTATCGTCCATCGAGGCTGTTGCATCGCCCGAGTTATTGATGTCGGTTGAAAATAATTTTCCGAGCACAATTTTTTCTTCATAAGGGCGAAAAACCGCAATACTTTCATTGGCAAAAGGGTTAATGGTTACTTCTGTTGAAGACCAATCCTGACTGTTTTTCATGGCATTGGGTAAGCCTTTTAGGATACTTTTGCCGTTGACTAAAGTGCTGAGTAGTACATTGGTATTGTATATATATAAGTTTTCACTTTCGGTGTAGTTGGGTGTGCAGATATTGGAATTTTCATTGGTATTGAATAATCCATTGGTTTCGATGGTAATGTCTGGATAATTAGTATCTTTGAAAATGCGTTTTAAGATACTATCTACCTGGCAAGATGAGATGGTGACATACATGGTTGAAGTGGTGTTGCCACTCTCCTGATATTTAACCAGGCTGTTGAAAGAGGTTTTATAAATTTTGTATTTTAGGTCGCCACTGCTGGATGACGTTGGTGGTAAGTTTTGAATCGGTAGTCTATTGAGGTTGGTTCGCTTAATGATCTGTTTAGGTGTGTATTGAATTTGTTTGCTGGCAACAGGTTGTTTCTGGCTGCCATTGAAACTGATTAAATCACTCAAACTCCATGCTTTGGTTTGATTAACAACTTTTAATACATTGCCGTCAGACCCCACAATGACTTGATAGTCTCCAGCGGGGTTTTGTGTGATAACTTTGACAATATAAGCAGGATTGAGTTGAGTTTTATAAGGGTAATAAGCTTTGGATACAGATTTGGTGATGTCAGCATTTAATAAAGATAAAGCAGATGATTTGGCAATATTGGGGTTTATCCAGCTTGCAGAAGATATTCTGTCGGCCATTACCATTCTTGTTGTCATCGGGTGACCTGTAGTGACTTTGCAACCATTGTCACTGAGGGTGGCTTTAATTTGTGATCCAATGATCGGAATTAAACTGACAATCCCTTGTTCTGTTCGACGAATTTGTTCTTTAAAAACAATCGAAGTAATGGCGTTACTACCACTGCCATTTTTCATGACACGGTGTAATCCATTGGCGGTATTAACTGAAATGTCATTGATTTTTGCTCGTTGTATTTTAGAGGCATCTACGGGTAGTAGTTCATTGTAATAACCTACAATACAAGCAAATAACTCAGGGTTTTCTGCAAATGTTTTCTGAATCCATTCAATGTCTGGTGAGTTAAATAATGTGGGAATATAGCCCGTTTTACTGGGTTGTTGTTGGTTTTGAGTGGGAGTTTGTGTTGTGGTCGTCGTTGGTGTTGTCGCTGTCCCAGGTGATGTTTGTCCGCCTGTTGTTGCGCCTGGTTGGTTGGTTTGACCAGTCCCAGTTCCAGTTCCATGACCAGGGTCTGAGTCATTATTATTTGATACTGAACCTCCAGAGGGTTGAGGCGTCCCTCCCGTGGTCGGAAAGTTGATGGTTGTTGACTGAGGTCCTGTTGTTTGTGCATATTGGGCTGATGCGCTAGTGGATAAGACGATTGAAAATATACCAAGATAGATTCCAAATCTTTTAAATTGCATAGTAACCTCAAATTTATTAAATAATTAAAGCGTATAACTCTATTAGATAAAACCAGAAATATTATCCTAAAAAAATCAGTTGAATCTATTGCGAACGTCCAATGCACTGAATCTTCAATACTTTATCAAATTATTTGGACTCGCCTGTGGAGTTACTACAGGAGTCGTCAAAATACCTTGCAAAGTCTGAATGTTCAGCGTTTTGAACGCTCTCGCTAAGATTCAATAGATCGTTTTAGGATTATATCTACTTGAATAGAAAATGTTATCGGGTAAAACCCTAAAACCAATAACCCTATAATTAATGATTGCATTATTTTTGATTATTGTTAGGTTTTTTCGATGAACGGTGTTTTTTTGCAGATGAACTGGCGATTATTTTTTAACCTAATAAAGATCAGTTAAACAGTTAAATATGAAAAGTCTTGAAGAGATGTCTTGAAGAGATAATATAGTTAATTACATTGTTACGATGTGCCTATATTTTTTGAAGCATAGAGGGCGTCAAAAATTATTAGAGATGATAGCGGATAATTAAGCAGTTTTTGCCACGGATTTTTAAAATATGGACTGAATTTCTTGAAATAAGGTAACACGCAATAAATAAACTACCCATATTACGCAGAAATTTTGTTTGTCTTTTTTGTAGCAAAGAAGATGGACAAAAGGGCAAGTAAGATGGGTAGTTTATTTATTGCGAGTTGCCTAAGATGCCAGTCAGTAAATTTTCAAATTCTTGGGAAAATGCTAGAATAGAACAATTGTTTGTGTATAAGCGGGTATGACACTATTGTTTATTGTTTTTGGTGGCATTATCAGTTTTTGGTGGCATTATCAAAAGGTATAGATATTTTATGAGGAATTTTCTATTTTCTATTTTTTCACTTTGTATTTCTGTCCCTTTACTGGCATTTGAACCTGCTGATATGTATTGGGAATATAATTTATTTGAAGCGATCGGTAAAGATGATTATAAATATGCTGTGGAACTTCTTGAAAAGGATTTGGATGTCAATAAAACTCATCAGCCATTTATGCAGACTCCTATAATTATCGCTCCCAATCATGGCATGAAGTTTGTTGTTTTATTGATGAAGCATGGTGCTAATGTCAATGCAAAGGATGATGATGATAATACTGCCTTATTGAATGCCTGTTTTTTGGGTAAGGTGGACATCGTTAAATATTTGTTAGCCAACGGTGCCGATATTAACGTCGTTAATAAAGACGGTATTTCACCGCTGGAAGCGGCAAAAATATTCAAATCTCCTGAAACTATTAGAGTTTTACAGGAGCATATCAACAAAGCTAAAAGATAAATTTTTTGTTTGCAGGTGCGGTGTTTAAATAAGGTGCGGTTGTTTCAAACAGTGATTTTTGTTCCCATTGAGCATTATGAGTTCTGGTGATGACGGATGCTTGCATAATAGGTAGAGAGCCTGTAATGCAAAATAGGCGACCGTTGATGTTAAGGGCTTCTTTCAAGTGGTCGGGAACGTTCAAGAGTGCGCCTGTGATGGCAATGACATCAAATTGTTGTGTTATATTTTCTTTCAGTAAGGCGTCTTGGTTGGTTATTTCAATGTTTTTGATGTTTTGTTCAGCGATGATTTGCTGTGCTTGTTCAGCTAGAGATTCAGAGGTTTCATAGCTGGTGACGTGTTTAGAGAGTTGTGCTAAACATGCGGTCAAATAACCACTTCCTGTGCCAATTTCCAAGGTGCTTTCTGATTTTTTAATGTTCAGTGATTGCAGTAGTTTTGCTTCAATCGTTGGTTGCAGCATGGATTGATTGTCGGTCAAAGGTATCGCTGTGTCGGCATAGGCTAATTTTTTGTATTTTACTGGAACAAATAATTCACGGTGAATGATATTAAAAACATTAAGAACCGTTTTGTCTGGCACATTCCATGGTTTTATTTGTTGTTCTATCATATTGTAACGTGCATTTGATGTATTCATGGAAACTCCAGTCAATATTATTACTTTATTCTCTGAGTAAAAGGACATTATATCTTCTTTAAAAACTTCTTTAAAAATGCCAGAATTTAGCCAGAAGAGATTTGTGTTTAATATTATATTGATAATTTTTCCTGCTGGCTATAATATGTTGATCTTTTTTGAAAATTAAGAAAATATTATCTATTTTTCAAAATTTGCTTGCTTGAAAGCAAGTTGCCCCCTAGAATTCGCAAGTCGGAAATAATTTATAACATTGGAGATGCTTATGGCCTGGAATGAACCGGGTGATAAAAATAACAAAGACCCCTGGAGTGGACAAGGCGGAGGTCAACAGCCACCTGATATTGATGAAGTTGTCAAGCAACTGAAAAATAAATTTGGCGGGTTATTTGGTAATGGTGGTAGCGGTAATAGTGGATCTGGTAATAATGCTCCGAGTATGAGTTTTTCTGGATTTATTGCTATTTTGGCAATCGTTTTGGTGATTTGGTTATTGTCTGGTTTTTATTCGGTTGATCAAGGTAAGCGTGGTCTCGTGTTGCGATTTGGTAAGCACATTGATACTACTGAGCCTGGTTTGCATTGGATATTTCCTTATCCTGTTGATAAAGTGCAAATGGTTGATGTTGAACGTCTGCGTTTTAAGGAAATTGGTTATCGTTCTACAGGAACGACACAGCAGTTAAATTCTACAGTGCCCAAAGAGGCACTTATGCTGACCAAAGATGAAAATATTATAGATGTGCGTTTGGCGGTTACTTACAAGATTAAAAGTGCCAAAAATTTTGTGTTTAATGTGAGAGACCCCGATCTGACCATTAAACAAGCCACTGAAAGTGCCATTAGAGAAATCATTGGTCAAAATACCATGGACTTTATTTTGAAAGAAGGTCGTAGTGAAATAGCTGTGTTGACCAAGAGTCTGGCTCAAAAAATATTAGATCGTTATAAAACAGGTATCATTATCAGTGCGATTAATATGCAAGACTTACAGCCTCCTGAAGAAGTTCAAGATGCATTTACCGATGCTATTAAAGCTCGTGAAGATGAAGTCAGGCAGAAAAAAGAAGCTGAAGCTTACGAAAATGACCTTATTCCAAAAGCCAGAGGTGCGGCCGCCAGAATTATTGAAGAAGCCAATGCTTATAAAGCCAAAGTAACGACAAAAGCAGAAGGTGAGGCTAATCGTTTTACTAAATTATTGGTGGAATATGAAAAAGCACCAGACGTGACTCGTGAAAGACTTTATATTGATACCATTGAATCTGTTCTTGGTAATACCAGTAAAGTCATGATGGATGTCAAAAATGGTAATAATCTGATGTATCTGCCCATCGATAAGTTGATTGAAAGAAAAGAAGTGCCTGCCAATATTGAATTGTCGATACCACAAAATTACTCAGGAAATACCTCCTCAGCCAATAACCAACAAAGACAAAACGTAAGGTTAAGGGAAAATCAAAGAGAAAGTCAAAGAGGAAGGAGTTCACGCTAATGAATCAGTCACGCTTTATTTTATTCAGTATCATTGCAATTTTTATGATTCTTTTGATTAACGCTTCTGTGTTTACTGTTTCAGAAACAGAGGTTGCGTTACGTAAAAAGTTTGGTGAGGTTGTAGAAACAAATTATTCTGCAGGGTTACATTGGAAATTTCCTGTTATTGATAACATTATCAAGTTTGATAGAAGGGTAATGACCCTTGATTCTGAGCCAGAAAGATACCTGACCAGTGAAAAGAAAAATGTCATAGTTGACTCTTTTGTTAAGTGGCGTATTGATGATGTGAAGAAATTTTATACATCAGTTGGTGGTAATGAAAATCAAGCATTGACTAGACTGGATCAGTTGGTTAAAAAGATCATGAAAGAAGAATTCAGTAAACGTAGTGTGACTGAGGTTGTTTCGCAGGAAAGAAATGACATCATGGAAGTGCTTAATGTCAAAACAAATAAAAACGCAATGAAAGAATTGGGTGTTCGAATTGTTGACGTGCGAATTAAGCGTGTTGATTTGCCTAGCGATGTGAGTAATTCTGTTTATCGTAGGATGCGTGCAGAACGAGAAAGAATTGCCAAAGATTTTCGTTCTCGTGGAGCAGAAGCATCTGAAAGAATCAGAGCCTCAGCAGACAAAAATAGAACGGTTATTTTGGCCGAAGCTTATCGAGACTCTGAAAAACTTAAAGGTGATGGTGACGCTAATTCAGCAGAAATTTATGCCAAGGCTTATACTAAAAATAAAGAGTTTTATAGCTTTTACCGAAGTCTTGATGCCTATAAGAATACCTTTTCAAGTAAATCGGATATTATGGTGCTACAACCAGATTCAGAATTTTTTAAGTATTTTAAATTAAAAATGGGTGAGGCGAAAAAATAACTGAAGAAGGTTGCCTGAGAGAATGTGGATTTCACTTTCTGTTGTAGAATAAATGTGTTTTTAGGTGACTTTTGGAGTAATTCAGGTAAATGATTATGTGGCAAGAACTATTATCAGCATTGGCTTTAATGTTTGTATTTGAAGGTGTTTTGCCATTTCTCAGTCCTGATGCACTCAGGCGATCAGTCGCTTCAATTCAAAAGTTTGATGATAAAACACTTCGTTTTTTTGGTTTGGCCTCGATGTTAACGGGTCTACTGATACTCTCATTTGTAAAATAATTAGCAATGACAAATAGCAATAAATGGTTACTGCCTGAAGGTGTTCAGGAAATTTTACCCAAAGAAGCTCAGCAAATTGAATCAATTCGTCGTCAGATACTTGATACATTCCATTGCTGGGGATATGACCAAGTCATTCCTCCAATGATTGAGTTTTTGGATTCATTATTAGTAGGAACTGGCTCTGATCTTGAGCTAAAAACGTTTAAAATCACGGATCAAATATCGGGAAAAACATTGGGTATTCGTGCAGATATGACACCACAAGTTGCCCGTATTGATGCCCATCATATAAAAAAAGAGGGAACATCCCGCTTATGCTATATGGGGTCTGTTTTACATACAAAACCAGAATATTTTGGTAAAAGCCGAAGTCCGCTTCAAATTGGTGCTGAATTTTACGGGCATGATGGCGTAGAAAGTGACATTGAAATTATATCGTTGATGCTTGAAACGCTTGAAATATCAGGCATAAAAAATAGCTATCTGGATTTAGGTCATGTTGGCATTTTTCGAGAATTAATCAAACTGGCTGGTTGTGATTCACATCAAGAAGCAGAAATATTTGAAATTTTGCAAAGAAAAGCCAAGTCTGAGCTGAATGAGTATCTGAATCAAATCGATCTTGCAGACAATTATATTAAAATGATTGTTTCTTTGGTTGATTTAAATGGCAGTGAAGAAATTTTAAGTGATGCCACAAAGCTATTACAGCAAAGTAACCAACGAGTTATGGATGCTGTTGAATATCTTAAAACTGTTGCTAATTATATAAAGCAGCGATTTCCGACATTAAATATAATTTTTGATTTGGCTGAAATTCGAGAATATCAATATCATACAGGAATTGTGTTTGCTTCTTATGTAGATGATGTTGGTGAAGCGATAGCTAGAGGTGGTCGTTATAATGATATTGGTAAAGTTTTTGGACGTTCTAGGCCTGCAACAGGTTTTAGTACAGACTTGAAATTATTGATTAATAATCAGCAGGAAATAACTGAGCTGAAGCAAAATGAATTGATTGCTGCACCTTGGAGTGATGACAAAAAACTTCATGATGAAATTGAATCTTATAGAAGTCAGGGGTGTCGGGTTATTTCAGTATTTGATGAAAGTAATGAATCATTAAAGGAGCAAGGTTTTAACCGACAACTTGTCTTTTCAAATGGTCAATGGAATATTTGTAAAATATAACCTGAAATTTTGGTTTTAGGTCTAATCATAGAGTAATTTAGAATGGCTAATAATGTTGTAATTGTTGGAACACAGTGGGGCGATGAAGGCAAAGGTAAAATTGTTGATTTTTTGACAGATAAAGCCGTTGCAGTTACCAGATTTCAAGGTGGACATAATGCGGGTCATACCTTGGTGATTGATGGTAAAAAAACTGTTTTGCATTTAATTCCTTCAGGTATTCTTAGAGATAATGTCATGTGTTTGATTGGCAATGGTGTGGTGTTAGACCCTCATGCTTTGATGACAGAAATTGATATGTTGAAAAAGCAGGGAATTAATGTCGCCGAGTGTTTGAAAATCAGTGCTGCCTGTCCATTAATTTTGCCTTATCATGTGGCTCTTGATAAGGCGCGTGAAATTGCTCGAGGTAAAAAAGCAATTGGGACGACAGGACGAGGTATTGGTCCTGCGTATGAAGATAAAATTGCAAGGCGTGGTTTGCGTTTTGGTGAGCTTGCTTATCCAGATAGTTTTGCTAAAAAACTCAAAGAAGTGATGGAATACCACAATTATGCGTTAGTCAATTATTTTAAAGCGGATGCAGTTGATTACCAAAAAGTGCTGGATGATGCTTTGGCAGTAGCAGAAAAACTATTGCCTCTGGTTGCTGATGTGACCGACGAACTCTATAAATATGGTAAAAATGACCAAAGTGTTTTGTTTGAAGGCGCACAGGGAACCTTGCTGGATATTGACCACGGCACTTATCCTTATGTTACTTCTTCAACCACTACATCGGGTGGTGCTGCGAGTGGCAGTGGTGTCGGCCCTAATAACTTGGGTTATATTCTGGGAATTACCAAAGCTTATACAACCAGAGTTGGCAGTGGTCCATTTCCAACAGAATTATTTGATGATATGGGGCAAGAACTTGGCGAGAAAGGGCATGAGTTTGGTGCAACAACAGGTAGAGAAAGACGTTGTGGCTGGTTGGATTTAGTAACTGTTAAACGTTCTGCCGTTATCAATAGCTTAACAGGTGTTTGTTTGACCAAACTGGATGTTTTGGATGGATTTGATTGTTTGAAAATTTGTGTTAAATATAAAATTAATGGGCAAGAAACAGATATTCCGCCCTTGGGTGCCGATGAATTTGAAAAATGTGAACCTGTTTATATTGAACTGCCAGGCTGGAGCGAAACTATTCGTAACGTTGAATCATTTGATGGACTGCCTGAAAATGCTCAAAAATATATTCGAAAAATTGAAGAAATTCTTGAAATACCCATTGATATCATATCAACAGGACCTGAACGTAGTGAAACCATTATTGTTCGTCATCCATTTGAGGCAGGAGTCTAATTTTTAATTCTATTATTTAAGGAACGGGTGCTCACACAGCTTCCCGTTCTTGGTTTCATATTTATTTTAAATTCAAATGATCTGATTGAATAAAAGTGTAGGAAACGTCACTCTATTCGAAGATCATGAAGTTTTTTCTTCATTGTTTTCATGTCTTTTATGCTTACATAAAATTTAGTGCAATCTTTGTGTACTAATAATGATTAAAAACATGCCTGTTAGAGTATTGCGTTCTTTATATTCTGAAGAAAAACTGAGCTTTCGTCACTCTCCTAAGAAAATCCTTTCCTACAATTCTTTTTAAAATAGCATTTAGAAAATTTTATTGTTGACTAAAATATATCTATTGATGTTATTAAACCAATTAAACCTCACAAATGAAAACAAATAACCGAATAATAATTGTCTCCGATGATGTTTATCAAGGAGAAAAAATTGCCAAGGCATTATTGGGTGTTAATTTACAAATTATTAATCAGCTTAAAACTCAAGAGATTAACCTGGAAAACATAGATGACCAAGTTGTGGATGTTATTTTATATGATTTGTACAGCATTCAGGAACTTGATCTGGATGCATTAGATGGGTTGATGGATCGATGTTTGTTGCCTGTGATTTTTAATGACCAACAAATAGGTGATAATTCCCAAGTTTTTGCAGAAAAAATAGCACAGCGCTTTTACGATGTTGTTGAGAAACAGTCGAATAAAAATACGGGAGACTTATATCAAAATAGTCCAATAAAGTGCGCTTCATTTTCTTTAGAGTCAGAAAACTGGGAGGGGCAAACAAAACTAATCTCACAGCGTTCTTCACAAGTATTGGGACAAATATTAATTAAATCTGGCCTTGTGTCAGAGAAAGATGTGTCCACGGCCATCAGTAAACAGCAACAGAGTGGTTGCCAAATCGGTAAAGAATTAGTGAATCAAGGGGTGGTCAATGAAGTGGATATTGCAACCGCTTTATCAAAGCAATTAGATTTACCACTCATTAGACAGTCAAGTTTTCCAGAGTTGGCAATATTGACCGATCGTTTATCCACTCGATACATTGATAAATATCAAATATTTCCCGTTAAAGATACCAAATACAATGTGTTTGTCGCCATGTTAAATCCAATGGATGACAAAGTGATTCATGATCTTGAAGTGGCATGGTTAAAACCCGTTATGCCATGTTGTGTGGTTGAAGAAGAATTTCATCAAGGAGTTAGCCGACTTTATCATACAGAAGACAACTTAATGGAGCAGTTGGCTGATGAATTGGGCGGTAATGACGATTTTAGTGAAGATGATGTCGAAAGCTTAAAAGATCAAGCCTGTGAAGCCCCCATCATTCGCTTGGTGAGCTTCATCATACATAATGCCATCAATACTCGAGCGTCTGATATTCACATCGAGCCTTTTGAAAAAATATTAAAAATACGCTATCGAATTGATGGTGTTTTACAAGATGTGGAATCCCCGCCAGCGGCATCAAGACTGGCGGTTATTTCCAGAATAAAAATCATGGCAAAATTAGACATTGCCGAACGTCGTTTGCCACAAGATGGCCGTACTAAATTAAAAATTGAGGGAAAAAATATAGACCTTCGAGTCTCTACATTGCCTACATTGCATGGTGAAAGGGTCGTTATTAGATTGTTGTTGAATGATAATGTCGCCAATAGTTTTGATTCATTAGGTTTTGCAGGTAAGGCTCGCACTGATTTTCTTAAATGCTTAGGGTTACCCCATGGAGTTTTATTGGTTACGGGGCCTACAGGTAGCGGTAAAACCACCACTTTATATACTTCATTACAAAAAATTAATACGCCAGGTAAAAATATCATTACCGTGGAAGATCCTGTTGAATATCAATTGGATGGTATTAATCAAATTCAGGTGCAATCTTCCATTGGTTTGTCTTTTTCTAGTGCGTTACGTTCAATTGTCAGGCAAGATCCCGATATTATCATGGTGGGTGAAATTCGAGATTTGGAAACGGCTGAAATTGCAATACAATCTGCCTTAACAGGGCATATGGTGATTTCAACCCTGCATACCAATGATGCTCCTTCTAGTTTAACCCGCTTGGCAGAAATGGGTATTGACCACTACTTAATCTCTTCTGCTGTTAATGGTGTACTGGCTCAACGTTTGGTGAGAAAGTTATGTGAACATTGTAAAGAGCCTTATTTGCCAGAATCTAGTCTTTTTGAAGATTTGGGCGTTGCAGATACTTTTCAAGAAGAAAAAAATATTTATCGAGCGATTGGATGTACTCACTGTAATACCACGGGGTACAACGGCAGGTTATGTATTATCCAAATGATGCCCATGAGTGATGCCATTAAAAAAGTATTTTCTGAACAGGCTGATGCAGGTCAAATTGCTAAAATAGCTTATACTGAAAAAGTGAAAACATTATTTGAAGACGGTATCGATAAGGTTTGGTTAGGTCAGACGTCTATCAAAGAAATATTGAGAGTGACAAAAGAATGAGGTTGACCGTCAATGGTGCTTTACTCACCATTAAAAAATCTATGAAATGGTGGTTCCAGCAGCTAGAACAAAGTTTGCCTGTGACCATAAAGACTTTTTTTACGGAGAATAAAGCTGTATTGCGCTTGCTTGTCTCAGATGAAAAACTGGTCATTAAAGAAATGTTTGGCAGAACTGAAAAGGTCAAAAAACAACGGGATTATTTGTGGCAAGATTTAGACTCAAAAGCAGAATTAGTTGAACAATTGAGTATTACTTTAAAGAACAAGCAGCTTGAATTATTTGTTCCTTATCAACAGGTTATTATCAAGCGAATTCAATTACCGAAGGTGGCATTAGAAAATTTGGAGAATGTCTTAAAATTTGAAATGGATTTGTACACACCACTGACCTCGGAACAAGTTCTTTATGGTTATAAAGTGCTTGAGAGTGATGACCAATGGATTGCCATTAATTTAATGGTGACACCCAAACGGGGGATTGAAAAAATATTAAAACAACTGTCAAATTATGGGCTTTCAGTTCATCGCATCTATTCAAATGAATTTAAAGACAGTCGAGATGACAATAGTTTTCCCGATATTAATTTATTACCAGCAGTGCCTGAAGCTGAGTCAGTCTCGCCTCTATCTAATTTAACAGGTTACTTATTCATTGCTTTACTCATATTAATTGGTGCCACCATTTATTTGCCCATTAATCAGAAAATAGAACAGTTGAACTATCTTAATGTTGAATTAAAGCAAGCCAAAAAAGAGGCTGTTGAGATCATAAAACTTAAGAATGATATTGATGAATCTGTCAAGAAGCTAACAACCATTGTCAGAGCAAAAACCAAAGAAGCTGTGATGCTTGAGGTAATTAATGAACTGTCTTTGGTGCTGCCTGAAGATAGCTGGGTTTATCAATTTAATAAAAAACAAAATTTCGTACAAATCAGAGGTTATGCGGCAAAAGCTTCATCTGTCATGACCTCTATTGAGTCGTCTTCTTTATTTTCTCATACTCAATTTAAATCGCCCGTTGTCACTGATAAAAGAGTAAAAAAAGAGCGATTTGATTTGAAAATGAAAATTGAGAAAAGGTGAAATAATGGCTTTGAGCAAAAATTCACAACGTACGATTGCTGTCGGTATTTTTGGAGCACTGATTGTATTGATGTTGCTACTGATTATTGTTCCTGTGCAATTGACTCATGTTAATTATGACGATCAAATGGATAAAAAAATGCGTCAGTTACAGCAATACTCCAAAATTCTCTCTGAAAAAGATAATTTGAAACAACAATTGGCTCATTTGAAACATGAAATATCAAATAACAAAGCTGTTTTTATCAGTAAAAATGAATCAATTGCATTTGCACAGTTAAATGATTATGTGACTCGTATTGTAAAGAAAAATAGAGCAAATTTGTTGAGTATTCGGATGCAATCACCTAAAAATAATAGGCAATCTATGCCATACCATCAAATTTCAGTGGTGATAGATATGAAATCAAAAATTGTATCATTACAGAAAATATTGTATCAACTGGAAATGAGCCATCCACTGTTGACTATCGATAATCTAAAAATATCGACCCAAGTGAACCAAGCAAAACAAACGCCACTTTTATTGGTTAGATTTGATGTTAATACTTTTTGGAAAATGACAGAAACTACAAATTAGGGTTAATTTTGTGCGAAAAATACAATTAATATTGCTATCAGGAATCGTCTTAGTTGTTGTTATTTTGTATTTTCAATGGATGAATAATGATATTACGATAGTCAGACAAGCTGAAATTAAGCAAACAAACCCACAAGTGCCTATCATAAAATTGCCTGTTTTTGCTTCAAAGAATATTTCAAATTATCGACAAATCATTAGTCAGCCTGTCTTTCATGCTACTCGACAACCAAGCCAATCCGTTAAAGTAAATGTGACACCTACCACTGATTTTATTGTTACAGGTGTTATGATATCTCCAGAGCATAAATTTGCTTGGATTAAAAATAGTAAAGGCCAGCAAATTAAGGTTTCTCAAGGTAAAATAGTAAATCGCTGGTTTTTGGAAAAAATTCAAAAAGACGGTGTGTTTTTTAGATATGGGCGACATACTTTGTTTGTTAAGTTAACCAAAGAAAAACCAAAAAAGAAATGATTTCAGGAGAAATAAAATGAGCCAGAGTCTATTTGACTTGCTTTCAGATGACGATTTTTTGGTTGATAAAAGCTGGGCAAAAATAAATTATCTGGAACAGGAAATTGTTTTTAAACAAGGTGAAGATGCCGAGTCATTATTTTTGGTGTTAGATGGCTCCGTCACTGTGCAATCAGATGCAGATCAAAATGAGCAAAATATCAATTCAAAAGTTGCCAATATTGAGCAAGGAGAGGTTTTTGGAGAGTTTTGTTTGTTTGAAGATTTGCCCAGGGAATTTACTGTTATTGCTGATAAATCGTGTTGTTTGGCAGAAATTCACCGTGATGTATTGTTGAAATTTTTTGAACAACATCCAGAATGTGGTTATAAAGTGATGGCAGATTTGTTAGGGGCTGTGGTTAAACGGTTGCGTAAGTCTAACAAAAGAACGTTATCGTTGTTATCATGGGGTATGAAATCCAGGACGTTGTGATGATTTTTTGTCTAACCCTCATTTGAAGCACAAATTTTTTTAAAAATATTCGTGAAAATTAGTGTTTATTCGTTGGTCTCTTACAATTTAAGGTAACTCGCAATAAATAACTACCCATCTTACTTGCGCCCAAAGGGCATAAAATTCTTTTATCCGTCTTCTTTGCCACAAAAATAGTTATGTAGAACGACTACACGCCTATTTTTATAACAAAAAAGACAAACAAAATTTCTGCGCAATATGGGTAGTTTATTTATTGCGAGTTACCTAGATACTCTG
>Ga0233443_1001958_pt1 | contig 16691 bp, 16 predicted proteins | sample SI_123_September_2_FD_182784 | JGI IMG/M metagenome (GOLD analysis project Ga0233443, IMG submission 182784) | Seawater microbial communities from Saanich Inlet, British Columbia, Canada - SI_123_September2016_200_MG | ecosystem: Environmental > Aquatic > Marine > Inlet | place: Canada: British... | reverse complement strand
ATACATTTGCATCTGTTGAATCTATCATTGTTCCTGTAGATGCAACAACTACACCTGTTGTTATTACTGCTAAATCAAATATTGATGATAGTGGTAAGGTTGGTGGTATTGCTGGTGGTGATGCTAAGTTGTTTGAAACATCTGATAACACATTGGTTTTCAAACTTCCACAGGATACTATTAATACTATCCGTGATAAAGATGGAAATGTAGATACACAATATAAAGTAAAAAGAGTTTTTAAGAATGTACAGTTTGATGGTACTGGTTCTGCTTCTATTACAAGTTCTGGTTCAGGTGAGAAATTTTCTGGAACGGGCGAATTAAGTCCTTCCAATAAAAGAGAAGATTACCTTATAACGGATGCATCAGGTGCTATTGTTTCTTTGGATAGTGGAACTGCAATAGTGTCATCACCCATAAGACAAACAATAACATTTACTACTGGAGTCCCTACTAGTTTTATAGGAAATATTATTGCAACACTTAATATTGATAATAAACAGGAGAAAGTAAAATCAAAAGTAAGTAATCATGTTAAATCTTTTGCTACACCAAACACTACAAATTTATCGTCAGATGATTTAGCTATATCTGATATATGGGAAATAAACGGGATTTATGATTCTGGAGATATTAATACAGCCGCTACACTTCCAACATTGACTGTTGGTAATACAGGTGATACGTTAACAGTTGGAGAAACAATTACTGGTTTGACTTCTGGTGCTAAAGGCACAGTTATAGAAGGTGCTGGTGGAAGTACATCTGTCACCTATGTTCCAACATCGGGTACTTTTGTTGCTGAGAATGTTACGGGTGCATCATCTGGTTTTACTAAAGTTGTTTCCTCTGTTGCCACTGGTGATACAGATATCAGTTCAAGATATGAGCTTGATAATGGCCAAAGAGATAATTTTTACGATCATGGTTCTATAAAATTAAAGGCAGGAGAAACTGCACCTACTGGACAAATTAAAGTAGTATTTGATTATTTTTCTCATTCTGGTGTTGGTTATCTTTCAGTTGATTCTTATACCTCAGCAGTTGGATTTAATAATATTCCTAAATATAAAAGTCCTGTAACTGGTGAAGAACTTGAACTTAGAGATTGTGTAGACTTTAGGCCAAGAAGAAACAATAATGCAGATACTATTGGAAATATTGAGTTACCTGTTCCTAACTCAGATTGGGAAGCGGACTATAGTTATTATCTTCCAAGAACAGATACGGTTTATTTAAGTAGAGAAAGGAAGTTCGGTTCTAATAAAGGAACTCCTTCTCTGAAAACAGTCCCGCCTCCAAGACTTGATGGGACAATGAATCTCTATACTATTTACATTCCTGCTTTTACTTTTAATGCAAAAGATGTAACTACTCAGTATATTGAAAATAAAAGATATACAATGAGAGACATTGGTAAGTTGGAAAAGAGAATTGCTAATGTTGAGTATTACGCATCACTTTCTTTATTGGAAAAAGATGCAGCTGCACTAGTAATCAAAGATACTGCTGGGTTGGATAGATTTAAAAATGGAATTCTGGTTGACGGATTCAATGGCCATAGTGTTGGTAATGTATTGAGTGCAGACTATAAGTGTGCTATTGATTTTGATGAAAAGATTTTACGTCCAAGTTTCAATTCTAATATTACAGATGTTTTTTATGATTCTTCTGAATCGGTTGGTGTTCAAAAAACTGGTGATTGTATTACGTTGCCATATACTACATCTCCATTAGTGAATCAACCTATTGCAAGTAAATCAATCAACGTAAATCCGTTTGCTGTATTAGCTTGGGTTGGTACGGTTGACTTGACTCCTCCAAGTGATAACTGGATTGATACAACAACAAATCCAGAAGTTGTAGTAAATCTTCAAGGAGAAAATGATGCTTGGGAAAGTCTGGTTGGTTTATCATTTGGTACACAATTTAATGATTGGCAAACATTAGGTACTGGTAGAGAAAGAGTGCTATCATCAAATACCAGTATTGAACGACAAGGCCGATGGCCTTTCATTAGGAGAAGAAGTTCACAGACAATTGAACGAACAGTAGGGGAGACTAGAAGTGGTATCCGAAATGAGATTACTGGCGTTGATACTGTAAGGAATAGTATTGGTGACAGAATCGTTGATGTTTCAGTTGTTCCTTTTATTCGTTCTAGGGATTTGACTATTGCTGTCAAAGGATTGAAACCAAATACAAGAGTGTATGCATTCTTTGATAGTCAAGATGTTTCAGCATTCTGTACCCCTTCTGGTGGTTCATTGGGTGGTGCAATATATACGGATGAAGGTGGTTCTATTGCCGGATTAGTATTTAATATTCCTAATTCAGATACACTTAGATTTAGAACTGGTGAAAGACAATTTCTTTTAGTTGATAATATTCAGGGTGATTTAATCTCAGCGTCAACTTATGCTGAAGTAATATATGCTGCACAGGGATTACTACAGACGAAAGAAAATGTTGTAGTATCATCAAGGGTTCCGAGAGTTCAATCCTTTGGACAAGGAAGTGCAACAGATTTCAGAACTACTACTAACACATTCAACCGCGTTAATGTTGGTGGCTGGTTCGATCCGTTGGCTGAAACATTTTTAGTTGACGAAGCATTGTATCCAGATGGTGTTTTTCTTTCTGACCTTGATTTGTTTTTCAAATCAAAAGATGACGATGGATTACCTGTAACGATTAATATTAGAGATACCTTGAATGGTTATCCTGCTAGAGTAGTGTTGCCATTTTCAGATGTTTCTAAGTTTCCTGCTGATGTTAATATTAGTGAGGATGCTAGTGTTGCAACAAAGTTTACATTCCCGTCATTGGTTTATCTACAGCCCGGTGAATATGCAATTGTCGTATTGAGTAATAGTTTGAAATACGAAGCATATATTTCTGAAATGGGTGAGAATATCATTGGGACAAATAGAAAGATTTCTGAACAACCTTATGCTGGTGTATTTTTCAAATCACAGAATGCATCAACGTGGAGTCCAGATCAAAATCAAGATTTAACTTTCATATTAAATTTTGCTGAGTTTACTATTGGTGCAACTGCTAATGCTATATTTAAAGATGGACTTTCTAATGGTATAGAATTTCCCTCTAGTACTAAATATAAAGCAGACGTTGTTCAGCTAGTACCACAGGAAGTAAGAATAAATAACACTGGTATATTCTGGAGCATAAAAATGACCAGTGAGGATAATGCTAGTCCTCCAGTAAAAACTCTTGATACAGATTTTGAACCTGTTATTCAGAATACTAATTTTCAACTTGGTTCTCAAAGAGTAATTTCAGGAAAAGAAACAGCATCTTCTGAGGGGACTTATATATCTAAAGCACAACTGGCATCTAATAGTAAGTTTATTACTCCAATTATAGACACTGCTAGAAATAGTGTTATTACTATTGAAAATGTTATTAATAATATTAAGACTAATGAAACTAATACAGCTGGTGGTGATGCAACAGCAAGATATCTTACACGGCGAGTAAATCTTAAAGATGGATTTGATGCAACTGATATACAGATATTTCTGACTGCTAATAGACAATCGGGTTCTACTATTTCGGTTTATTATAAAGTATTGTCACAGTTTGATAGTGATACTTTTGATAATAGGCCTTGGGAGGCTATGATTGAATCAACAAATACTAATACTGTTTCTGCTTCAGATGAGTTGGGTGAATATCTTGAATTAGAATTTTCACCAGTTGGAGCAAATACCAATTATACATCTAATAGTGTTACATATGATAGTTTCAAAACATACGCAATTAAAATTGTTATGACTTCATCAAATACTACTAAGGTTCCATTAATAAAAGATTTGAGAGCTATTGCGTTAGCATAAAATTATGAAACCAAAAACAATAAAAATTCCAGAAACATCTTATGTTCGTGATATCAACTCTAAGGCAATTCTTAATACAAATAGAAATGCCTTAGAGAATTATAAGATTGCAAAGAAAAGAAAAGAAGCTGAAATTAATGATATAAATAATATGAAGAGAGAAATTTCTGAACTTAAAGTAATGATCCAGCAACTATTAGGAAAACAAAATGGCTAAACTTGTACAAAGACGCAGAGGCACAACAGTAGAACATGATACATTCACTGGTGCTGAAGGTGAGATAACGCAGGATACTGATAAAGAAACCATTGTGGTGCATGATGGTACTACAGTAGGTGGATTTCCATTAGCTAGAGAAGACTTAGATAATGTTAATTTAGCGAATAAGATAGGTATCACAGAACTTAATGTTTCCTCTAATGTTGCTAATGGTCAGATATTGACTACAGATAGCAGTGGTAATCTTTCTTTTTCTTCTATCGACTTGGCTGGCGCAGCGGTTGGTGGTGATTTAACTGGAACTATATCTAATGCACAGATTGGTGTTGATACGGTAGGCATTTCAGAACTTAATGTTACCGATGGTATTGCTGGTCAGCTTCTATCGACTAATGGCAGTGGGGTCTTATCATTTGAAAGTCCTTCGTCTATTACTCTTGGTGGAGATTTATCAGGTACTACATCTAATGCACAAATACTTGCAGGTGCAGTTGGAACCAGTGAGCTCTCAACGAATGCTGTAACTACTATAAAAATTACAGATGCATCTGTAACATCTCAGAAAATAGCAACAGATGCTATAACCACTTCTAAAATTTTAGATGCAAACGTAACGTCATCTAAAATTGCTGATGCAAACATAACAGTTTCAAAGATGGCTGCGGGGTCAGTTAGAAGTTTAAATATAATTAATAATAATATTTTAACTCAACATATTGCTGATGCACAAGTAACGAAATTAAAAATTGCTGATAGTTCAGTTGATGTTGCTAAACTAGATGTTACGGATGGAAACTCTGGTGAACTTCTTTCTACTAACGGTTCAGGTGTTCTTTCATTTATACCACAACTTGTATCATTAGCAGTTGGTGGTAATTTAACTGGTACTACTGCTAACGCAGTAATTGCTGATGGTTCAGTAATAAATGCTATGCTTGCAACAGGAATTGATGCAGGTAAATTGATAGGCACTTTGCCCGCTATTGATGGTTCAGCATTAACTAATCTTGATTCTGGTGGTACGCATAGAGGAACTTTTTCAAGGAACTCAGGCTCCTTTAGTACTGGTTCTGTACTTACTTTAAGTGGTTGTCCGTTTACGCCAACAAGTGCATTATTTATTAATGGGCCACAAGGACAGTCTGGCGAATCTGGATCAACTGGTGGTGGTACTGTAGCCTCACAACAATGTGCTTTCGCTCTTGTTGATGCACAAAGTAGAAACGGACTTAATGGAATTAGTATTTATCAAAGAAATTTAAATGGTACTCAATTAACTACAATGTCATTATCATCATTTACTTCAAATGGTTGTACTCTTACACAGAGTGGAGCTGCTGGTATATTAAACGTCAATTACTTTTTGTTTAAATAGGGGATAACAATGAAAAATATATGTGTGGTAAAATCCACAGGAGAATTTTTAGAAGAACAATCATCAACTACTCCTGGCACAATGATTCAAAATGCAGTTAGTGGTGGACATGATGCAGCTGATGTGGAAGAAAAAGAAGTAACAGATGAGGAGTATACAAAAATTCTTGAAGATATGTATGAAGCATCATTAACATATCAAGATCATAGAAAAGCAGAATATCCTTCTATTGATGAGGTAACAGTAGCACTAGCAGAAAAAGAAGAAGGTGACTCTACAATGTGGGATGAGGTAACTGCTAAAAGACAAGCTATAAAATTAAAATACCCAAAATCATAAGGTTATAGAAAATGGCTAAAATTGTAAGAAGACGAAGAGGCACTACAGCACAGCATGCTAATTTTACAGGTGATCCTGGCGAGATTACTGTTGACCTTACTGAAAAGACTGTAAGAGTACATATTGGAGATAGTTTTCAAGGGGGTTATCCACTTGCAAGAAAAGATATGTCAAATGTCGTTGACCAAGTTGGAATAACACAGCTTAAAGTAACTGATGGTACGCCGGATCAATTGTTATCTACAGACGGTAATGGTAATCTACAGTTTAATAATGCACCAGATGTTTCAGGTGCGTCAGTGGGTGGTGATATATCTGGGACTGTTGGTAATGCACAGATTGTTGCTAACGCTGTTGGAACTCCAGAGATTGCAGATGATGCTGTAGTAAGTGCAAAAATTCCTGCAGGAAATATTCAACAAACACATCTTGCTGTTAACTCCGTTGGAACTTCTCAGATACAACTTAATGCTGTTACTGTCAGTGAGATTGCACCCATGGCAGTACAGGAAGCCAAGATACAAACGGGTGCTGTTACTGCAAACAAGATAGCTGATAATGCTGTAACTACTGTAAAAATTCTTGATGCAAATGTAACAACTAATAAGTTAGTTGATAATGTTGTAACTACTGCAAAAATTCTTAATGCAAATGTAACCGATGTTAAATTAGCAACAAACTCTGTAACCACTACTAAGATTGTTGATGGAAATGTTACAGTCGCTAAGTTAGCTAGTTCTGGTGTTCTTCCAGCATTAGACGGAAGTAATTTAATAAATCTTACAATACCAGAAGGTGTTCCTTCTGGTGTTATTACAATATGGTTTGGTTCTATTGCATCTATACCTAGTGGTTGGGTTATTTGTGATGGAAATAATGGCACACCAGATTTAAGAGATAAGTTTGTTATTGGTGCTGGTAGTGGTCAAGCTGTTAATGCAACTGGTGGTTCTACAAATACTGGTGCTCATACTTTGACTATTGCACAAATGCCTTCACATACTCATAGTGGACAAACTGGGGGTGGCAGAGGCGCTGGCGATGATAATGGCCCAGCAGTTGGTGGCGGTAGTACTACAGGAGCTACGGGTGGAAATGGATCACATACTCATAGTGGTACACTACCTCCATTTCGTGCTTTAGCATATATTATGAAAATATAAATATATATATATAATTTGATTGAGGAGATTTTATAATGTTAAGTAAGAAAAAAATAGATGATAATATAATAGATGTTGTTGAGAATTTCCCTTCTCAAAAAGAACAATCAGATTTTTGGTATCATGCAAATAATTCTGAATATGTCTATGGACAAAAATCAGATTCACTTATGCCAAATAGACAGGGAAGAATGGCACATCATTTCGATCCAGAGCAATTTATACATACTTCATTTTGGAAAAGAATTGAGTCTCAATTTAAAGAACCACTTGGATTATTTGAAGCATATATAAATATTGCTGATAGTGCAACATTAAACTATCCTCATTGTGATAATAGAGAAAATCAGATGAGCATTCTACTGTGTCTTAATCAGGACTGGCATAGGAATTGGGGCGGGTATACATCCTTCTTTAAAAGTATGCATGGTAATGAGATCATAAAAACCGTAGTACCAGAACCCGGCAAGGCAGTATTTTTCAATGGTTCGATATATCATGTAGCGATGCCACCAAATATAACTGCAACATATCCTAGATTTATGTTAGCTTTAAAAACATTTTGGCAAGAAGAACAAACAGAGGAAAAAAATAAATGACTACATTAACTATTATACCAGATGATAAAATCGTTGTTGTTGATGGCATTGTTGTGGTATTTGATTTTGAAATTGATTCAGATATTCATGCAGTTCAATGGAATGGTACTGAAGGCCATATCGAATATAAGTCTGGTAAACAACCTTTAATACTATCTGATATTGATGATTACCAATCGTATGTAACTTTACATGGTGAAGAAAAGATAAAAGCAGAAGAAGCAATATCACAAGATGAACAGGATGAACAAAATAAAACTCCTTTGTATATAAGAAATAGACAAGAAGAATATGGAGAATATGGAGAACAATTAGATATGATATTTTGGGATCGTAAAAACGGAACAGAAACATGGCAAAATCATATTGATACTGTAAAAAATAAATATCCTAAATCATAATCAAGGAATAATAAAATGGCAATAGTAAGTGTAAATTTAGTAGACACTTTTGATGAGTGGAGAGAGAAAACAAATACTCTTGGTAACGAGTCAGGAGATTTAGCTGTACTGGCTACTACTGCTACAGGTAGTCTAGTCTCTGCCATTAATGAGATAAATACTAATGCAGATTTAAGTTTAAAGAATGTTGTTGATGATGCTTCACCTCAGCTGGGTGGGGATTTAGATTTAAATGGACGTAATATTATTAATAGTATTGGAACGTCTAATATTACTGCAAATGGTACTGTTACCGCAGATACTTTTGTTGGTACGATACAAGTAGTTACTGATACAAGTCCTGCTATTGGTGGGCCTCTGGATTTAAACTCAAATGATATTATAGGCACGGGAAATATAAATATAACGGGTAGTGTTACTGCTACTACTATGTCTGGTGCTTGGTCTGGTAATTTGAATGGTGACTTAGGATTAAACTCAAATGATATTACTGGTACGGGTAATATAAATATAACGGGTGGTGTTACTGCTACTACATTGTCGGGTGATTTGGGTGCTAACTTAGGATTGAACTCAAATGATATTACTGGTACGGGTAATATAAATATAACAGGTGGTCTTACTGTTACTGGTGCTTTGTCAGCTGCATCCATTGTCGGGACAGTGACGGGTACTACTCAGAGTGCGAGTGACAACTCAACCAAACTAGCAACAACCGCTTATGTTGACACACAGGTAGAAACAGAGAATACATTACTTGAGATGAATGATACAACTATATCAAACCCACAAAACGGGGAACAATTAGTATATGATACGGCAACAGCAAAATGGATTAATACAACACCATCATCTGCCGGTGCTACAGAGGAATTTGCAGTGGCAGTGGCAATTGCATTAGGTTAAAATATTTACAAATAATAAAAAAATAATGTTTACAATGATTTTTAAGCGACAGGTTATTATAAATACTTGGTATGAGTTCAACAAAACTCCTTAATACTACCATCAAAACACAACCATCAATAAAGGAATAAAACCATGGCAAACGATTTTACAAATGCAAAAGCAGTTGGTGTAACTACACAAACAACTGTATACACAGCACCAGCATTAAAAGATAGTATCATTCTTGAGTTAGATATTGCAAACACAACAGCTAGTGCAGTAACAGCATCTGCAAAATTGTATGATGCAACAGACTCAGCATTTGCACATATTGTTAAAGATGCTCCGATTCCTACAGGTGGTGCTCTACAGGTTATCTCAGGCCAGAAAGTTGTTCTGATGGCAGGTGACTATCTTTGTGTAGTTTCCTCTGGTGCGGTTGACGTAGTTTGTTCAATTCTTGAAGATGTTAACGCATAATAAAACAATACTTTAAAGGGATAATTAAATGGCTTATATAGGAAGAGATTTAGAGTACGGCGTATTAGATAAGCAAACTCTAACTGGTGCTAATGGGGTAAAAACTGTTTGGAATGATTTGACCTCTGGTGTTGCATCTGCAAGTAGTTTACTAGTTTCAGTTGGTGGTGTTATTCAAGAACCAGACGTAGCTTACACAGCTAGTAGTACGGTATTATCATTCACAGAAGCTCCCGGCATAGGTGATGTTGTCTATATCGTCTATCTTGGTAAAGAGTTGGCAATTCCAACAGCACAATCAAACTTGTCATATCAAACCGGAACAGGCGATGGAACTACTACTCCTATAGCTACATTGAGTAGGACAGCTCCTACCGATCAATCTATTATGGTTATGCTAAACGGCGTAACACAAGTTCCTGGCACAGATTATTCAGTTAGTGGAACCACGTTGACATTTACAACAGCTCCAGTAGTTGGCGAGAATATCCTTGTTTATTTCTTAGGCATTGCAAGTAATATCGGTGTACCTTCTGATGATACAGTATCTACTGCGAAGCTTATGGATGCTTCAGTAACACAAGCAAAAATTCATGGTGATGTTATCCTTGGTGGTACGTCTATTGGTAACAGTAATGTTATCCGAACTAATACTACAACTATTACAGAGAACGCAACATTTTTGAGTAATACGAATGGTATGTCTGCTGGCCCGGTATCTATTGCTTCTGGTGTTATAGTAAGTATGACTAGTGGTTCAGTTTGGACAATCGTTTAACTTAACTATAATCAAAAAGGATATATAAAATGTCAACATTAAGAACACAAAATGTCCAACCGCTAGACGGTGAGACTACTATAACACTGGGGGCTTCAGGAGATACAGTTGCATTAGCCGCTGGTGCAACAGCTACAGGTTTTGGCGGTATTACAAAGAGTGCGAGTGACCCAGCAGTTGATACAAATCCTAGTGGTGGAGTTGGAACGGTATTTCTTAATACTACTACTGGTGCGATGTATTCTTGCACAGACGCTACTGCTGGTGCAAATGTTTGGACTCCTGTAGTGCCTCCAACATATATGTCGGCAACAGGCGGGACAATAACTACTGACGGAGATTATAAGGTTCATACATTCTTGAGTTCAGGAACTTTTACTCCTAGTGTTGGAAATGCCGTCGGTGTTGGCGCTACGGTTGATTATTTAGTTGCCGCTGGTGGTGGTTCTGGTGGTGGTGCTGGTGGTGGTGGTGCTGGTGGGGCGTATGCATCCACATCACAGGAAGTCACGAACACAGAATACATAATCACAATTGGGGCAGGCGGGGCTGAAGTATCAACTAGCATACGAGGCAATAATGGTGTTAATACTTCGTTTGGGTCTATATTTACAGCTATTGGCGGTGGCGGTGGAGGAAATTTTAATACTGCCACAGACGGTGTTAGTGGTGGTAGTGGTGGTGGTGGTGGCTGGAGCAATGGGGCAACAGCTACTGGAGGAGCAGGTACTGCTGGGCAAGGATATGCTGGTGGTAGTAATACAATTGGCACTTCAAACCCGTACCAGTCTGCTGGTGGCGGTGGTGGCGGAGGAGTTGGACAGAATGCGGTAACTAATTTAATATCGGGTGCTGGTGGAATTGGCCTAGCTACAACTATTACAGGATCATCTTTATACTTTGCTGGTGGTGGGGGTGGTGGCGCTCAGCATGGCACATCAGGAACAGCGGGAGCCGGTGGATTAGGTGGAGGTGGCGGCGGCGGTATTTATGGCACATCAGGAACAGCGGGAGCTGGCGGTGGCTCAGCTTTAAATACTGGTGGTACTGGTACGATAGGCATACCAACTAATAGAGGCGGTGCGGGGGGGGCTAATACTGGTGGCGGTGGTGGTGGCATGGGTATCTCTGTTAAATACGGTGGAGCAGGCGGTTCAGGCGTAGTAATCATTAGATACAAATTCCAAGCATAAATAAAATAACTAAATAACTAAAAAGAACTAAAGGAGAAAAATAACAATGAGTCATTTCGCAGAAATTAATTCAGACAGCGTAGTACAAAGAGTAATTGTTGCTGAGCAGGACTTCATCAATAGTGGTGCTGTCGGCGATAGTTTTAATTGGGTACAAACATCTTACAACGGTAACTTCCGCAAGAATTATGCAGGGTCTGGTTATACTTATGATAAAACTAGGGATGCGTTTATCGCACCTCAACCTTATGCTTCTTGGACTCTAGTTGAAGCTACTTGTCAATGGGAAGCACCTACTGCTTATCCTACAGACGGTAAAATGTATCAGTGGGATGAAGATACTACTGCATGGGTTGAAGTAACAGCACCAGAGTAAATCTATCTTAAAACTAAACTAGCGTAATATAAAATAAAAAGGATTTATAACTATGTCAGAACTAAAAACAAATTTGATAAGCCCATATGCGGGGAATACCGTGACATTGGGTGAAAGTGGTGATACTATTGCATTAGCCGCTGGTGCAACAGCCACTGGTTTTGGCGGTGATGCAAATATTACAAGGAGTGCAAGTGATCCAGCAGCTGATACAAACCCTGCTGGTGGTGTTGGAACAATTTGGGCAAACACAACTTCCGGTGAGATGTTTGTTTGTACGAATTCTACGGCAGGTGCAAATGTTTGGGTTAATACTGGTGAAGGCAGTGGGAATGTTCCTAATCTATATATGTCTGCAACAGGCGGCACAATAACTACAGACGGTAGTTACAAGGTTCACACTTTTACTGAATCTGGTACTTTTACCCCGACTTTAGGCGATGTGGTTGCGGGAACGGTTGTGGATGTGCTTGTAGTTGCTGGAGGCGCATCTGGTGGTAGTGATCTTGGTGGTGGGGGTGGTGCTGGCGGTTTAATTTATAGTACTAGTTTCACTGTATCGGAATCGGCAATTACAGTAACGGTGGGTGCTGGTGGTGCACTTGCAACGGGTACTGTAAGAGAAAGTAATACTCAGGGTAATAACGGGGCTGACTCTGTGTTTAGTTCCTTAACTGCGATTGGTGGTGGTCATGGTGGCTCATATTGGGCTGGTAACGCTACTTATCATAATGGTGGAGCAGGGGGTTCGGGTGGTGGCTCTGGGCCGGGTACTAGTGGTTCTGGAAGTGGTGGAGCAGGAACAGCAAGTCAAGGTAATGCTGGAGGTGCTGGTGGTTATGCAACTACTTATCATTCAGGTGGCGGGGGTGGAGCAGGTGCAATAGGAGGTAGTGTAGTCGGAAATGGAACAACTTCTGGTTCAGGTGGTGTTGGATCATCTAATGATATTACAGGGACATCTACTTTTTATGCTGGCGGTGGAGGTGGTGGGGCGTATACCTCTGGAAATGCTGGTGCAGGGGGTAATGGTGGTGGCGGTCAGGGATTCGATACTGGGGCAGTAGCGGTTGCGGGTACTGTGAACACAGGAGGAGGCGGTGGTGGTGGTGGGTATACGGGAACTGTGTATCATGGCGGTGCCGGTGGCTCCGGTATAGTAATAATCCGATACCAATTCCAAGCATAAATAAAATAAATAAAACCAAGATACATAATCATAATTAAACAAAGGAAAGAATAAATGTCAGAATTAAAAGTAGATAAACTAAGCCCTAGGACTGGCACTGCCTTGACTTTGGGTGATAGCGGTGATACGATTACGTTGGCTGCTGGTGCAACCGCTGTTGGTTTTGGCGGTATTACAAAGAGTGCAAGTGATCCAGCAGTTGATACAAACCCTGCTGGTGGAGTTGGAACGGTTTTTCTGAATACCACAAGTGGCGAGATGTACTCTTGTACAGACGCTACGGCTGGTGCTAATGTTTGGGTTAATACAGGTGAAGGCAGTGGGAATATTTCCACTAGTGGGAATGCTCAATCTTATATGTCAGCCACAGGCGGGACAATCACAACTGATGGTAGTTATAAGGTTCATACATTCTTGAGTTCTGGGACTTTCACTCCTTCTATCGGAACTGCAAACTTTGGAGATTTTGTAGAGTATTTGGTTATTGCTGGTGGTGGTTCAGGTGGAACATATACGTCCGGATCAGGTTACGTTATAGGAAATCAAGGGAGTAATTCTGTATTTTCGACATTTACTTCGATAGGCGGGGGGTATGGAGGGAAATACAATGGTATTGATGGTGGGCCGGGTGGCTCAGGTGGTGGTGGTGGGTATGGTACGAGTACTGGAGGAGCGCCTACTGCCGGACAAGGATTTGCTGGTGGTGATGGTGGGCCTTTCCCGTCTGGTGGCGGTGGTGCTGGTGCAGTAGGAGTTAACGCTACCTTAGGTGCTCAAGGAGCATCTGGTGCAGGTGGAGCTGGTTTAGCGAGTAGTATTGATGGGTCATCAGTAACAAGGGCTGGTGGCGGTGGTGGCGGTGCACATAATAGTGCAGGAGCTGGCGGTTTAGGTGGTGGAGGAGCAGGAGGAGCAGCCGCTAATGGCACAGCTGGCACTGTCAATATGGGCGGTGGTGGTGGCGGTGCTGACGATGGCGGTGGTGCTGGGGCTGGTGGTGGCGGTGCTGGTGGTTATCTTACTGCTTCTGGGGCTACAGTAACATCATCTGCATATTCGGTTACGGTAGGTGGTGGCGGTGCAGCGGTTGGCTCCGGTACTGGAACGTCTGGTTCAGGCGGTTCAGGCGTAGTAATAATCCGATACCAATTCCAAGCGTAAATAAAATAAATAAAACCAAAATCAATAAACTAAAAGGAATATATAAATGTCAGAAATTAAAGCAAATAAAATAAGCCCTGCCTTTGGGACTGATGTAACTATGGGAGACAGCGGTGATACGTTTACTATTCCTGCGGGTGCAACGATTGTAAACAGTGGTACAGCAACTGGTTTTGGCGGTATTACAAAAAGTGCTAGTGACCCTGCAATTGATACAAACCCCGCTGGTGGTTTAGGCACAGTGTGGGCAAACACGACAAGTGGTGAGATGTTTGTTTTAACAGACGCAACTGCTGGTGCTAATGTTTGGACAAACACAGGTGATGGTACTGGTAAAGTGGCACCACCTTATATGTCAGCCACAGGCGGGACAATCACGACAGACGGAAATTTCAAGGTTCACACTTTTACTACTTCTGGAACTTTTACTCCTACTCTTGGGATTGATGTAACTGTTGGTGATAAGGTTGAATATCTTGTAATTGCTGGTGGAGGAAAGGGTAGCTACGGGGGCAGAGGCGGCGGAGGTGGTGCTGGAGGTTACAGGACAGCGTCCGGCTTCTCATTATTGGAACAGGCTTACACGGTTACAGTCGGTGCGGGAGCATCGACAAGGCAGGGTGGGGACTCAATTTTTAGTTCTATTACTTCTTCTGGAGGCGGTGGTGCTGGAAAGCTTGCGGCCGAAGGTTGGAACCAAGCGTATGCTGGTGGTTCTGGTGGTGGTGCTTTCACTGGTGGTACGGCGGGAGCTGGTAACACTCCTTCCACTAGTCCCTCTCAAGGTAATGCTGGTGGTTTAGGGTACGATGGCGGTGCTGGCAATCAACAGGGTGGCGGTGGTGGTGGAGCAGGTGCAGTCGGAGGAGCTGCAGCAAGTCTGAATGGTGGTAACGGTGGAGCAGGATTGAGTTCGTCCATTACTGGTACTGCTATTTTTAGAGGTGGCGGGGGTGCTGGTTATACTTACGGAGCTGCTAACACAGCAATTGGTGGTAATGGTGGTGGTGGTAATGGTGCGTATGCCGCAGGTGGTGGAGGAGACGGTACAGCAGGTTCTGTCAATACAGGTGGCGGTGGTGGTGCTGGTAGTACAGCTAATGGTTTAAATGGCGGTTCAGGCGTAGTAATAATCCGATACCAATTTCAATAAATAAATAAATAAAACCAAAAAAAAAGGAATAATTAAATGGCACTATCAAAAATTACAGATTCAATGATCCCAGCTTTGACTGCTTCTAAACTAACTGGTGCTCTACCTGCAGTTGATGGTAGTGCTTTAACGGGAATAGCAGATGGCATTACAAAAAGTGCAAGCGATCCAACAGTATCAACTAACCCTGCTGGTGGTTTAGGTACAGTTTGGTTGAACACAACTTCCGGCGAGATGTTTTCTCTCACTGATGCTACTGCTGGTGCTAATGTTTGGACTCCTGTATCGCCTGCAACATATATGTCCGCTACTGGCGGGACTATTACTACTGATGGTTCTTACAAGGTGCATACTTTTAATTCTTCGGGAACTTTCACTCCTACTGTTGGGAATACCGGAACTGTTGGCGATACGGTTGAATATTTAGTTATTGCTGGCGGTGCTGGTGGAGCTATTCAGCATGGTGGTGGTGGCGGTGCTGGAGGTTATCGCACAGCAACAAATTTTACTGTTACCAACACAGCTTTTGCTGTTACTGTCGGAGGTGGGGGAGCAGCTTCTGGTAATACTGGTAATGGTACGGGATTGCCCGGTTCAAGTGGGAGCAACAGTGTATTCAGTTCTATTACCTCATCTGGAGGTGGTGGAGGAAATTCTTATAGACCTAACAGTACTGCTGTGAATGGAGTTGCTGGTGGCTCTGGTGGCGGTGGTGGTAATAATACGGCTGCTGGTGGATCATTTCCAACTGGGGGAGCAGGTAATACTCCTTCTACTAGTCCATCTCAGGGTAATAATGGGGGACTTGGATATGGACAAGGGAAAAATCTTGGTGGTGGAGGTGGTGGTGCTGGAGCCGCAGGAGTAAATGGTGCAACTAGTGGTGCTGGTAATGGTGGAGCAGGAGCAGCTTCATCAATAACAGGATCGGCAGTGACACGAGCCGGAGGAGGTGGCGGTGGAGCGTTTCACGATGATATTCAATCTACTGGTGGAGCAGGAGGTGGAGGGCGTGGCGGTAATAATAATGGGGTTAGAGTTGCTGTAGCTGGAACAACTAATAGCGGTGGTGGTGGAGGAGCTAGTGGTGCTTATGCAGCAGTAGCAGGAGCAGGCGGTTCAGGCGTAGTAATCATTCGATACCAATTCCAAGCGTAAATAAAATAAATAACAAAGGAAAACAAATATGTCTCACTTCGCAGAAATCAATACCGACAACATCGTACAACGAGTAATCGTTGCTGAGCAGGACTTTATCAACTCAGGTGCAGTTGGTGACAGCTTTAACTGGGTACAAACAAGTTACAATGGTAACTTTCGTAAAAACTACGCAGGGTCTGGCTACACTTATGATAAAACTAGAGATGCGTTTATTCCCCCTCAACCATATGCTAGCTGGACTCTAGTTGAAGCTACTTGTCAATGGGAGTCTCCAACACCTATGCCAACAGACGGTAAAATGTATACTTGGGATGAAGATACTACTGCATGGGTTGAAACAGCAGAATAAATA
>Ga0233443_1001954_pt1 | contig 16729 bp, 12 predicted proteins | sample SI_123_September_2_FD_182784 | JGI IMG/M metagenome (GOLD analysis project Ga0233443, IMG submission 182784) | Seawater microbial communities from Saanich Inlet, British Columbia, Canada - SI_123_September2016_200_MG | ecosystem: Environmental > Aquatic > Marine > Inlet | place: Canada: British... | reverse complement strand
CTTTGCCACAAAAATAGTTATGTAGAGCGACTACACGCCTATTTTTGTAACAAAAAAGACAAACAAAACTTCTGCGCAATATGGGTAGTTTATTTATTGCGCGTTACCTAAGCTAACAAAATATTATAAAACCACGGATGAACATAGATAAACACGGGTACTCAATTAAATATTATCTGTCTTCATCCGTGGTTCAAATACAATAAAATACAAATTTAACGCAATGACGCTAGAATGTAAAAGAACACTGGATGAATTAAGCAATATTGAAGAACAATGGATTTATTTCCTACAAAATCCAAGGGCATTGGACTTCATCCCAAAAAATCTCAGCACCTCAATCCAACAAGCACTATCGGTAGCCAATAAGCCAATATGACCCTGGAAGAGCAGGAAAAAAAGAGTTCATCTATATTCAAAAAAGCTCTATTGAATTACCAACAGAAAATGGTTTTGAAGAAGGTATTGAAAAAGGTATTCAAGAAGTTTATACAAAAGGCGTTACGGATACAATCATACAGTAAGGTTAAAAAAATGATTGCCGAAAATATTGAAATCAAACTCATTTCCAAAACAACGAGCTTGAGTGAACAAAATATTAAGTTAATGATTGAAAAAACTTAGAATTATAATACCTAAAATCCTACCGTCTAATAAAAAAGCCATGACATCCTGCCATGGCTTTTCATCATCTCAAAATTTAAATCGATCTAACCAAAACCAGAATTACCCATAAACCATGCCATATCAAACGTCCCTTTCATTTCTTTCATTTGTGCGGGTGTTAATGACTGGGCATTCATTTTTTTCAGAAAACCCTGGTAATCTGCCTCAGACATTTTATCTGCAGCCATAACAGGTGCTGACAAACTGGCGGAGAGTAATAAAGCTGCGGTGATTTTGAATAATTTCATAGACATTTTTCCTTTCGCTTTGATTTGAATATTCATTAAATTGCTGTGATGTGATTAGACTACCCGTGACTGAATTATAATGCACGAAAGCAATGAATGAGTGGTAAGATTTAATGGATGAAGTGAATTTTTAACAGAAAAATCAATTAATAATCAATACAATTGCTGCCGATTCATCATTGACGCTTCCAGCCTCTCAACATCATTCAAACCTTTGATGGGCCTATTTTTAGGATGAAAAATCAACAATGCCACACCACGCCATTCCTCACTAAACTGAGTAGGCGACATCTCCAAATTCCCCCGACTTGGATCAGCCAAATAAACTCTGTTATTTTTAACACCTTTTAACACCGCAAAATGCTGGTATCGACCAATATTCAAATGCACCAACACTGGAATTGGAATTTTTTGTAATGACGACAAAGGTATTTTAACGCCTTTAACTAAATACCCCCTTTTTTCAGCAAGCAGTTTCAGATCAAACAGCGACAAACCTTCTTTTTGAGCCACTTTATAAGCCTTTTTGCTCAATACCTGCCGGGCTGATTTCAATAAAGTTAATTCATCCACCTGATCATCATAATGATATGTTAACAATGTCGCCAAAGATGCAGGCCCGCAAGAATAATCATACTTCTGCATCACTATATTTTGATCTCGCAAAGACTTCCAGTTAGACAATAAAGGTGATTTAGGAATATTCTCCATATGACTACAAGCAGACACTAACAACGACATCTGCAACACCAACAATTTGTAAGTATAATTTCTCAACATCATACTATTTATAAAGCACTGAATACGCCACAGAAAACTCAAACGCCTCATGGCTCAACCCAAAACGAGTTGATGGTGTTAGAAAATGCCCTTGTGAAAGCTTATAGGTGGTGGAAAAATTGAATTGATAACGTTCATCTGCTGTACCATTTCTTTTCACTCCATTGACCTGACTGCGACCTATGATTCGCCCCGTAAACGAACCACCCACTGAAACTTTAGAGTTAATCGCAAAACCAATGCCAAAACCATACTTTAACTGATGACCCGACTGAAAATCGACATCGTCACCAGCCAACGTTCGCTGACCTTCAATCGCCTGAGAAAATCCCAGCAAAGCGTACAACGCAACAGGATCATAGGTTTTATTTAAAATCACATCAAAACCAGTATGCCAAAGCCCTTGTCCTGTTGACGCTTCAGTGGCGTTTGATAAATCACTGGCATCCCCTATTGGAGCGGTCACAGTTAAAATTGCGGTCAATCCTGGTCTACTAATGGTTTCAAACAACCACTGATTTTTAATTCCAACAATGACATCACCCACACCCAATGCATCATCCTGTTGATGACGGGACAAAGTGTCTTCGGTGACACTGGCATAATGTAACGGGACTTCAATAAAAGCCTCCCAACCCGCCGTAATAGAACGACGATAAGACAATGGCAAAGTAATGAATCGACTGCGAATATCATTCTGACTAAAAGTATTGTAATTAAAACCTGTTTCAAATTCTTTTTCGCCATTTTTTAACAATAAATTGGCCTCTTTATAAAGCGCATGATGAACCTCATACTGACTTTCTTCATCACCCAATGATTTTGTATCAGCAAAACTCACGGTAGAAAATAGAAGAAAGACGATGCAACGACATTGTTTGAATATTATTTTAGACATGACGATTAATTATTATTCCTTAATTTTTCTATTTCTATGGTAGACAGCTCTATTATTTCTGAATATTTTTTATGTGTAAGCTTTTTTTACCATATTAACTTTGTTTTGCCGATACATGAACGCTACAACCTGTACGATGACACAAAAACAAGTAAGATGATGGGTATTTTTGTAAGTTGCCGACTAATAGCATTGAATATAAACAACAGGCACCTCAATGTAAACCTGTGTTTTTAATAAAAAATTTATGATTGATTTATTCAATAAATACAATCATCGTCTAAAATTTTTTTAATAGACTAAAAAAATAGGGGATAGGTATGTACCGTCATTTAAAAATACTTAGCGGACATTGGGCAGGCACGTTATTGTGTGCTGGTAGTGTGGCTATACTGCCATGTCATGCAGACATAACCAATCACCCAGTGACAGGCGGTGTGTTTGACACCAGTAGCACCAATACGTTAAGCAAAACCAGTGAGACTTATACCATCAACGCCAGTGACGGTTTACAAAAAGGTGGCAACTTATTTCACAGTTTTGGACTATTCAACTTATCCTCTGGAGAAACGGCTGATTTTACCAGCACGGGGTCAACAACAACCATCAGCAACATCATCTCTCGAGTAACTGATGGACAATCAACCATTGATGGCACCATCAAGTCTTCTGTCAGTGGCGCTGATTTTTATTTTTTTAATCCCGCTGGCATTATCTTCAACCAAAATGCCACATTAAATTTATCAGGTTCTTTTTTTGTTGGGACAGCTGATTCACTCAAATTATCTGATGGCGTTCAATTCAACGCCACCAATCCAGGCTCTGGCTCTACTTTAACCTCTGCGACTCCAAGTGCTTTTGGTTTTTTCGACAATAACATCGCATCTTTTAACCTCAACGGCTCTTTTGCAGCAGAAACAACACTGGCAGTCAGCGCAGGAAAAACCCTCATGATCAGTGCTGGAGACGTCAACTTATCAACTCGTGCTGTGTTAAATGCACAAGATGGCCTGATTAAAATTGCCAGCGTTGCATCCAGTGGCGAAGTTTCCGTGACAGGGAATGACATCACCACCAATTCAGTCAATCAATTTGGCAAAGTTCAGTTAACCATTGGTTCAAAACTGGATACCCGAGGTTTCACGGGGGGCAGGATGGTGATTAAAGCAGGTCAATTAACCGTCAGCCAGTCCCAATTCCTTGCCACCACTTTTGGTCCGACCAGCGGTCAGGGAATTAATATTGAAACCACGGGAAACATCTCCATTGAAAACGGCTCTTTTATTGTAACTGGAGCAAGCGCTATTCCCAATACAACCGATTTTTCTGTCGGTAATGCGGGAGATATCAATGTTAAATCAAGGGGAGGCAATATCACCTTGAAGTCGGGCGCTAAATTACTCAGCCAAACCTTGGAAAATACCCAAGGAAAGTCTGGCAATATTACTGTAACGGCCAGCCAAGGAGATATCACACTAAATACAGCTTCGGCCATTAAATCAAATATTAAAGGTACGGGCAATGCAGGAGCAATTACCTTAACAGCTAAAAACATTTCATTAACAGGAGCGGGTAATGTCATTGATACAGGGCCTCAAGCGATTGTTTCAAATGGACAACTGGTTGGATTTGCAACTGGTAATGGAGGTAAAATCACGTTGAATGCCAGCAATGCTATTAGCATTGAAGGTGGTAAGGATACAACTACATTGGCTGATGCGGATGACATTAAAACCTGTAGTGTCACCTGTAGTACCGCAGGAGGTTTTACTGCGGGTGCTGCTGGAGACATTGAAGTCAATACCAAAACATTGACGATGAATGGAGTCAGTGAATTAGCCGCTTTTTCTAATAGTTTAACAGGTGCAGGTGGAGCAATTACGGTCAATGCAGATGACATTAATTTGAACGGGGAAATTGTTCAGATTTCTACGGGTAGTACAGGGAGTGGTAAATCGGGCGATATTACTTTGACAGCGACTAATGCGATTAAAGTGACGGGGTTGACGACCGCAGGTAATACAGGGATAGGCAGTACACCAACGGGAAGCACAAGCAATGGTAGCTTGATTAAACTGACTGCAGATAATATTGAAATTAAAAATGCATTTATTGAGGGAACAGCGAGGCATATTGGTGATTTTGATAGCATTAATAATAATGGAAGTGCGGTTGCTAGTTCGATTAATTTGACGGCAAATGAGATTTTATTGAAAAACAATTCCTCTATAATTTCAACAGCATCAGGGAAAAAAACAATAGGTGGAAATATAAAACTGACATCAAACTCATTATCGATGAGTGAAGGTGCAATTATCAGCACTCAAACTAGAAACGGTAAATTTGTAAGCTCAAACCAAAAAACATCAGGATCAATTAATAATGCAGGTAATATTAGTATTATTATCAAAAAATTAATTTTAAAATCAGGTGCCCAAATATTTTCAGGGACTGAAAACTCGAATGGAAATAGTGGAAAAATCATAATCTCTGGAAAAAATAATAGCCCTGTCGACACGATTATTATTAAAGGCATATCTTCTATTAAAAATGAGCCAACAACTATTTCTGTTAAAGCACAAAAATTTGAAAACAAAACATTCACAGGTAGCGCAGGCGAACTCAACATCAATGTCAACCAACTAACTATCAGCAACGGCGGCCAAATCATAGGCACATCAGAAACCAACGGCTCAGGCGGCACTCTAAACATTCAAGCCAGCAACATCGATATCTCCGACAAATCATCCGATGGCAATAACGCCAGTGGCATTTTCTCCCGATCAAAAAGTAATGGCAGCGGTGGCAACATCAATTTAACCGTCTCCGACACGTTGTCCATTAAAAATGGGGCGGCAATCAATGTCTCCAGCACATCATCGGGCAAAGGTGGTAAGTTAACCTTAAATTCAAACACCATCAACCTCAATGGCAACACCAGCGGTATCCTTGCATCATCTGCTGGCTCAGGCAATGGTGGGGAGCTAAACATCACTTCAGGCGACCTTAACATCACCAACCAATCAAAAATTGACACCAGCACAACCTCATCGGGTAATGCAGGAAAAGTATCTATCAATACCAATACTTTGGCATTGAATACACTGGGTAAGATTACGTCAAGCACCACCTCATCAGGTAATGGAGGACAACTGTCGATTGCCGCCAGTCAATTTACCATTAATAATGCCTCTATTTCTGCCAATACATCGTCTCAAGGCAACGGTGGACTCATTAATATCACAGGTAAAAATCTAACATTAAACAACAATGCAAAAATCACCGCATCCAGTACGGGAACAGCAAGTAATAGCGGCGAAGCTGGCACCATCAACGTCAATACAAGCAATTTTATCCGCATAAAAAACAGCCAGATCAACACCGATTCAACCATTGGTGGTGGTGGTAACATCACTTTAAATACCATTAAACGATTCCACATCACCAATGGAAAAGTCACCACTGAAGTACAAAATGGCGCACTGAATGCGGGCAATATCAACATTGACCCTGAGTTTGTGGTGATTGAAAACAGTACCTTAAATGCCAATGCATTTGGCGGCAATGGAGGCAACATTAACATTATTGCCCAACACTATTTTGAAGACCCCAACAGCAATGTAACAGCCTCTTCTGCCAAGGGTATTGATGGAGTAATTGAAATTGAAGCACCCGACATTGATGTCAGCAGTGGTTTATTGGGACTACCCAAAGAGTATCTGGATGCACAAAAACTGTTAAAAAGTCATTGTGGCAGTCAGGCAAGTGGCCGAAGCTCTTTGGTGGTTAATCGTCCATCGACAGGTGGGCATTATTATGACGTCAACCGCCCGACCTCAATTCAAGCGGTTTATTCAACCAACAGTCCTACTCAAACAGCATCAAACCAACAAAACACACAAATTGTTTCATCGAACCAATCAAATTGTACTTTAAATTGATTTTTTAATATAACCACGAATGCACACAAACAGACACCGATACTCATTGAAAATCATCCGTGGCTCAATAAAATTAATTAACGACCGCCAAATATTGAAACCAACCAGGAATTTATGACAGTGAAAACACCAAAATGGATTAAACACACCAATAAATCAGCCATCGGCTTATTGATCACTGGCATATTGGTGATTAATCAAGCGTTCGCCACTGATGGTATCAAACAGGCAGATCAATATTTTCAACAAGGTCAGTTAACGCGTGCGGCAGAAATTTACCAGCAAATACTGCCCTATTCCACTCAAGCAGACAAACTGTTCATTCGTTTATTCAATCTTTACATTGATACCCGTGTATTCAATAAAGCGGAGGAGCTATTAAACAATCCACCATCACAAATAACAACAAAACTCAACCAACAAACCTTGTTAATCAGTTTAAAAGGTCAGCTATTATTTCATCAAGGCAAATTAAAACAAGCAGAAACCACCTTAAAACAAGCCATTGAACTGGCTCAGGTCAATCATCTATTAAGTATTGAAATTTCAGCAAGCAGTCGTCTTGCCAGTGTTTATTTTGTATCAGGAGAATTGGACAAGGCCACCCAGTATTTTAATGATGCACTTAATTTAATGACACCACAAACAATGCCAGCCATCAAAGTGGCCACATTAATCAATTTAACTCGGGTTCATTTATTTTCCCGACAATTTCAACAAGCCCGTGACTCAATACAACAAGCGCAACTGACGTTAAATACTCAAGCAGAACATCGACAATCGTTGAATTTTTATTTTCAATTGGATTATTTAATCCAACAGTTACCCCCAGCCAATCAACAAAGCCAACTCAATCAACGTGTCAAATTATTACAAACAGCACGATTGATTGCTAAAAAACGTAACAATCAACGTGCCGAATCCAATGCCCTTGGCAAACTGGCTCAACTGTATTCATCGACCTCGCAATTAAATGATGCCCTGTTACTGAACAATCAGGCAACTCATTTAGCCCACCAAGTCACTGATGCCAATTTACTGTATCAATGGTATTGGCAGGCAGGAAAAATACTCAAACAACAAAACCAAATAGACCTGTCGATTAATGCTTATTTACAAGGCGTACATTATTTGCAACAAATTCGAGGACAATGGATTAAACCCGTAGCAGGCATCAACTTGTCCTTCCGTCAAAAACTAGGGGCATTATATTTTGAACTAGCCGATCTATTGCTCAGTAAAGCTCGACAAACAAACAATGTCGAGCAAAAATCCAAACTCTTAAAACAAGCACTGTTAACCGTCGAACAGTTTAAAACAGGTGAACTGGAAGATTACTTTAATGATGAATGCGTGACCGCCAGCGAAACCAACTTACTCAACAGCCAAATAGAATTACCCAAAACAGCCATTATTTACCCTGTTTTACTGAAAAACCGAATTGAGTTACTGGTTAAATTTCCATCAGACATCAAGCAATACAAGGTCAGCGTATCGTTGAAAAAACTGTCTCGAAGCCTTCGTTTTTTTCGTAAAAAACTCCAACAACTTCATTCTCCCAAGGGTTATTTGACTCATTCAAAAAGACTATATCAATGGTTAATCACCCCCATTTTAGAAGACTTACAACAACAACAAATCGATACCTTAGTCTTTGCCCCTGACAGCCTGTTAAGAACCATTCCAATGGCAGCATTACATGACGGCAAACAGTTTTTAATTGAGCAATACGCCATTTCTGTCATTCCAGGACTCACCCTAACCGAACCCAAACCAGGTCAACTCAAACAAGGCTCGTTATTAATGAGTGCTTTAACCGTTAGCTCTCAAGGTTTTGATGCACTGACTTCGGTCAACCATGAAATTGATGCAATTCAGCAAATATTCCCCACCAGCCTGTTAAAAGATGAAAATTTTTTATTGAACAACCTACAACAGAAAGTTTCAAAGAAATCACATCAAATCATCCACATTTCAACTCATGGACATTTTGACCATGATGTGAAAAATACCTTTTTACTGACTTATGACGACAAATTAAGCATTAACCAACTGAGTCAACTCATCGGCTTAAAAAAACTCCAGGGCCAACAAGTTGAATTGCTCACCCTCAGTGCTTGTGAAACAGCTGCAGGTGATGACCGTGCCGCATTAGGACTGGCGGGCATTGCAATACGAGCAGGTGCCAAAAGTGCATTAGCCAGTTTGTGGAAAATTGTCGATGAATCCACGCCAATATTAATCCAATCTTTTTATCAACACTTACAATCTGACAACCATTCAAAAGCCAAAGCCTTGCAACAAGCTCAATTAAAATTACTTCAACATGAAAAATACCAACACCCTGGTTACTGGTCACCTTTTTTATTGATTGGCAATTGGTTGTAGAGGTTTTCAGAGAAAATTTATTTAAAAAACAGAATGCTCTTCGGACATCATCTATGAAGTATATTAAACCTAAAAAATATGACAAAAAATTCACTTTCACAAAAATTTCAGGATAATTTCAAGCAACAGTATTATTTTTCTTTTTTAGTCTTTGCTTTACTGTGTAATTTTTTCTATGCATTGCCCATTCACCAATCCATTAACCTAAAAATCTTAGATTTACAATTTGATTTTTTACAGCAAGCCTATCCTCAAAAAGCAAAAAAAGAAGTTGTCATTGTTGGCATTGATACCGACACCTTACAAACATTCATTGAACCCATGGCATTATGGCATCGTCACCTGGGTTTATTTTTCACCGCCATGGCACAAACCAAACCCAGCGTATTGGGCATTGATATTGGTTTACCCGACAAATCTTACGACAAAGTTGTACCTGGTTATGATAAAGCCTTGATGCATGGACTGTTAGCACTCAGACAAGCCAAAGTTCCGCTGGTTTTGGCTTTATCAGAAGAGCAAAATGGAGATATCAGTAAAATTTATGCGCCATTCATCTCTTTAGCGGGCGGTGTAGCATCACAAGGCAGTGCAGCACTCATCAGAGACATTGACCAAACCGTCCGTTTTTTTACGGAAAACATAGGTCACCAAGGACAAAGTATACCTACCTTAACAGGCCAAATGGCTCGAAAAATAGACATACAACCGATCAACGGTATGATTAATTATGGCTATGGCGAAAGTTTTAACTATATTCCATTACACCAAATCAACCAGTTATTCAAACAGGGAGATCATCAACAATTAGCCCAAATGTTTGCCAACAAAGCGGTTATTTTAGGCACAGTTTTACCTGTGTTAGACCGATATTATCACCCAATGAAACTGGCAGCATGGGAAAATCGTGACAAAGTTCCTGGCGTATTAATACAGGCCAAAATTTTACGCAATCAACTCAATCATCAACTCATCACACCAATCTCCTTTGGTTTTCAGATACTTTATGTCAATTGTTTCATTCTTTTATGTCTATTGATTAAAAGTTTTCATAAAATGACCCTTATTTTTTTAGCCTCTTCCAGCATCATTTTAACCATCTCCACCGCAGGTTTATTGTCTGGCTTTTATCTGCAAACCTCAGGGCCATTAATCATCGGTTTTTTTGCTATTTTATTAATGCTGGCATTACAGTCCTATCATGACAAACGACTTGCCACCATTGAACGCAAACAAGCCGAAATTGATAAATACAGTGCTCAGGAAAATGCCATCAACACCCTTAAAAAAGCAGACCAGCTGAAAGATGAATTTCTTGCCAACACTTCACATGAACTCAGAACGCCTTTACACGGTATTATTGGCATGGCAGAGTCTATGTTAATCAGTAATGATCGGGTTTCTGAAAAATTCAGAGAAAACTTGCAACTGATTATTCAAAGCGGAAATCGACTGGGCAATTTGGTGAATGATATTTTGGACTTTTCAAAACTCAATAACCAGCACATTGAACTGAATATAAAAACCGTCTGTATGAAATCGCTGGTTAATTTGGTTCTCACCATGAGTCAATCACTGATTGGCAACAAAGACTTACAATTGATTAATAAAATTGATGACCAACTTCCCTATGTCATGGCCGATGAAGAACGTTTACAACAAATATTGTTTAATTTAGTAGGCAATGCCATTAAATTTACCAGGCAAGGCCAAGTCATTATCAATGCCAATGAAAGTAACGGCAAAGTCTTTGTCAGCGTAATGGATGATGGCATTGGCATTCCCAATGACAAACTCAACACCATTTTTGAATCATTTGAACAAGTGGATGGGTCAATTGAACGAGAATTTGGTGGCACAGGTCTGGGACTTTGCATCACCAAACAGCTCATCGAATTGCATGGTGGTACGATTATCGTTAAATCCAAGCTGGGTAAAGGTTCAAAATTTATCTTTTCATTACCCGTTTCCACAGAAAAGGCATTACCTACTCCAGTTACATCGCCTCATGAAAAAATCAATGTAGATTTAGATAAATTGAAAAAGTCTTTAATACAGGAAACATCAGATGAAATCATTGAATCACCGACCACCCAGCCATCAGGATTTATTGAACGCTCTGAAGAAATTTTAGTAGACTGCCAATCATCTGCCATGAATATTTTAATTGTTGATGATGAACCCATTAATCGACAAATTTTAAAGAATTTATTGTCTTGTCGAAACTGCCAGATAGAAATGGCAGAAGATGGTGAGCTAGCCTTACAACAACTCAAACAAGGTTATCGTCCCGACATCATTTTATTGGACATAATGATGCCAAAAATGAATGGTTTTGAAGTCTGCAAAGAAATACGCAAAGACTTTGATCCGACTGAATTACCCATTATTTTTCTGTCAGCAAAAAACCAGATCAATGATTTTGTCTCAGGACTGGAAATTGGTGGCAATGATTATTTAATGAAACCTTTTTCTAAAAATGAATTATTGGCACGCATTAAATCTCATTGGTCAATGGCAAAAATACACAGTTCAAACAACCGCTTTGTTCCCAAAGAATTTTTAGGTTTGCTGGGTCATGAGAACATTCTAGACATTAATTTAGGCGACCACACTGAAATGATGATGACGGTATTATTCTCCGACATTCGCTCATTCACCAGCATTTCTGAAAAAATGTCTCCTGAACAAAACTTTAATTTTGTTAATGATTATTTCAGCTACATGGGATCCGTCATTCGGGACAACACAGGCTTTATTGATAAGTACATTGGTGACGCCATCATGGCATTGTTTCCAGACAGCCCAAATCATTCTGTCAATGCTGCCATAAAAATGCAACAAGCCGTAACTCAGTTTAACAGTGATTTTAAAAATATTTATGATGAGGTCAGTATTGGCATTGGAATGCATCATGGCAATGTCATGCTGGGCACAGTGGGTGATAGTGACCGCATGGAAGGCACGGTTATTTCAGACTCGGTTAATTTATCCAGTCGCATTGAAGGCTTGTGTAAAACCTATGGTGCTGGAATTTTAATGACGTCTGGTGTCTTGAAAAAAATCAGCCAAGCGGAACAATACCAGATTCGTTATTTAGGCAAAATCCAGGTCAAGGGCAAGAATACAACCACCCTACTCTATGAAATCATGGATGGTTTAGCCGATGCTGAGTTAAAGCATAAACTAGCCAGCCAAAAAACTTTTGAACTTGGGTTAGACTATTATTATCAATTAGATTTTGAGTCAGCCAGGAAGCATTTTGCAACAGCCTTAGAAATATTTGCAGAAGATAAAGCCGCTATTTTATACCACTCACGCTGTCAGCAACACATCGATCACCCAACCGAATACAGTGAAAATTTTGTTGATGCGATGACGACTAAATAAACCGATGTAACAATCAAATGATATAAATGTCTTTAGCTGTATAAAACAAAATTTAAAAACCACGAATGGACAAAAAAAACACTAATTCGTATTAGGATTATAAATTATATTAGTGAAAATTAGTATTCATTAGTGGTTCAAAAATATTTATTACTTTGCCCAAAGAGCATCATCTTCATCATAGGAAATAACAAATGAATACCGTACAACGTAGCTCAGCTGAAAAAATATTTCTTTGGTTTTATTTTCCATCCATTACATTAATGTATCTTGTCTACAAATACCCAACATTATTCATGGAAGAACAAAATATTCAGCAAAATTTATATTGGTTAGGTAAAAGCCCGTCATTTTGGTATGGACTGGTATACAGCCTGATTATTTGTAGTGTCTGCATCAAAGTTTTGGTTAAAAAACAAAACCCTTATACCGTTGGTGACCGTCAATCAGACATCAGCAGTTATCAACAAAAAAAATGGACTTCAATCCTACTGTCTCAATCCATTGTCTTTTTCTTTATCCCATTCATTATGCCTTGGTTAATTGGAGACACTGGTTTCTGGCAAGACACCTACAAACCTGTCGGTAAAGATGCCTATGTCTACGTTTATAATGGCTTCACCTCTATGAGTGGCTTTTTATACTTATTTATATTAGTCCCTGTTTCAGTCTGGTTTTTCGGTAAACGCTATTGTTCTTGGTTTTGTGCTTGTGGCAACCTGGCAGAAGCGGTTGGTGCAACCCCTTGGGGGAAAAACTGGGTGCAACGCTATACACCTCGGGGGCAACGTGCAGTCAAACTGGAAATGATTCAAATTATGCTACTTGGTTTTGCTCTAATTTTTGGCCTGGTGCTATTTCTGGATTCCTGGAAAATGATCACCGCACCCGATCTAGTCTCTGCACTCTGGGGCTTTCAACACTTGGTGGTTGATTTGATGTTTGGTGCGCTGATTGGTGTAGGAGCCTATCCCATCTTAGGCACAAGAATATGGTGTCGTTATGGTTGTCCACTGGCAGGCATGATGAAATTATTCGGCACTTATTCCAAGTCCCGTGCCATCATTGTTGCTGATGACAAGTGCAAAGGCATTGGACACTGCTCAGTGGTTTGCCCTATGGGCATTGATGTTGAGTCTTTTGCCCACAAAAGCCGTGTGCCTTTACACGGTGATTACGGACTCAGCAAAACACCTTGTATCAGTTGTGGCAGTTGTGTTGCAACCTGTCCCGCAGGTGCTTTAAAATTTGAAAAAATCATATTTCCTAAAGCCACTTCATTGGAGTCAAAATCATGATTGAATTTTCAATTAATTACCAAGGAACAACGATCTTATTACTTGGTATCATGAGTTTTTTCTCATTATTGGTTCTATTTCGAGAACTCAGCGATCAAATGAACAGTCAAACGACCAATAATCAGCCTGTAGATGATTGGCACACCGAAGAAACACTAACCATTGTCGAAATCATCAAGGAAACCAGTGACATTAAAAGCATCCGTTTTGCCAGAGAAGACAACAAACCTGTACCACCTTTTGCACCCGGACAATTCATTTCATTCCGCATTGGCTCCGAAGATAAATTATTACGTTCTTATTCATTGTCATCCAGTACCGCCAACCGCAGTACATTCACTGTTTCCATTAAAAAACTACCTGATGGAGTAGGTTCAGGCTGGTTTCATCAACGCCAACCTGGCGATAAAGTCAACGCTTTTCCACCCAGTGGGTTGTTCAGTCTGGATAAAAAACACGGTGATCATTTTGTCTTTATTGCAGGTGGAATCGGCATTACTCCATTCAAATCCATGTTGGAAAGCCTGGCTCAACAAGGTCAATTTGATCGTCGGGTAGACTTATTCTATGGCGTACGAGGCAAAGCTGATCTGGCATTTCATGAATTATTTATTTATTACAATCATCGTTTGCCGTTTTTCAATTATTACCCTGTATTATCCGCTGCAAATGAAACAGACGAATGGGATGGTGGCACAGGATTTATCAGCCTGGATTATATAAAACAACAAACCCAATTATCTCAATCTGCTGCATTTTATTTTTGTGGCCCGCCACCATTAACCGACGGTATCATCAAAGCACTTGAGATGGATAACAGTTTCAACGGCACAATCCATTTTGAAAAGTTTGTTTCAGGAACAGATTTGAATAAAATTCCAGCCATTGATGCCAAATTAACCGTTAATGGTGAACAGCTTGATTATCAGGGAAAAGCCACCTTACTGGAGTTTTTTGAAGACAAAGAAGTTGATATTTCCTACGCTTGTCGAGTGGGCGTTTGTGGAACCTGCAAATGCAAAGTCAAACAAGGTGAAGTCCAGTCAGAAACCGACTCGGGTTTATCCGATGATGAAAAAAAAGCAGGTTATACACTGGCTTGCGTGAGTCGGCCACGTTCTGATTTGGTAATAGAAATCGGGTGACTAAATTTTAGGTAAAGAATGGGCAATAAATATAATTGTGCTCCGCAAAAAATACATCCGGCACAATAATTGACAATTTCATGAGATTTCTTACAAAAAACTGCACAGGAAATTGCCTTCAAAATCAGCAATAATTAACATGAGTCTGGCATAACCGAGGAAATTTTAATCAAAACTTGATGATTTCTGAAATCCAGACAAACGAATCTCTCAGGAAGACCTGATAAACAATAGGCAAGGTGAGCTTTAAGCCGCTTTCTTGAATGAATACTCGTGATGCAAACCACCGAGTATTGGCTCTTTAGCAACTTGGTAACCATCTGGTATTTTATGTCGGTGTTCCGATAACGGCACAATATTGTCTGGCGGTGCATTTGGTATTCCTGGTCCAAGCGACATATGTGGCCGACCTTCGTTGTAATATTTAATCCACTGTTTCAAAATTGCATGTAGATGCTTTTCAGATAAAGGAATCATGTGATCCAAGCATTCACGTCTAATTGTACCGATGACACGTTCACAAAATGCATTCATCTTTGGTGCATGTATTGCTGTTTTAACAACTTTAACATTCATGTTTTCTACTGATCTATCCACAGCTTTTGAAAAGATACTATCATTATCGTGAATCAAATATTTGTATTCATTGTCAGGATGTATCGTTTCCCTAAATTGCTGTATCGCCCATTGAGCATTTGGATGTTGTGTTACGTTGTAATGAACAATTTTTCGAGTACCCAGCTCTATCACAACAAAAACATAATAAATTTTGAAGTGAATCGAAACAACAGTCATAAAGTCACAGGCAATAATTTGATGCATATGATTATGTATAAATGTAGACCATGTCTGGCTTGGCTTATTATCTGAGTTACCCTTGCCATTAGATTTTGGCATGTGTTTTCTGACAGTTCTGGGTGAAACTTCAAGACCAATTTTAAGTAACAATTCATCGGCAATCCGTTCCTCGCCCCAAGTTGAATTTTCTTTTGCCATTTGCTTGATTAACAATCGAACATCTTTAGATAGTGATGGTCGCCCACGCTTACATTTTAAACTCCAGAATCTTTTAAAAGCAGTTCTATGCCATTTGATAAAAGTTTCAGGCTGAACAATAACCAATGCATTCTTCCAGTTAAACAATTTTGACAACAAAACTAGAACAAGCCTTTCTTCATTATTCGCCCTGTGTGGCTTTTGTTTGCGTTCTTTGTATAATGCCAACTGTTTACGCAGAAAGATGTTTTCGGCTGACAGTGAGGCTTGAGTTTGGAGTAACTTGCCAATAAAGTGAATAACATCAATAGTGATAGAAATCACCTTTTCTATCATGACTGAGATATGATTTTTCATTTTTTATACCTATTGCTTTTTATTCGCCCTCAGTTAAAATTACGCCCTAAATCAAATCAACTTTCAAAATAATTATTCACACCAATATGCCATCAAAGCAAATACTTTACCCAAAAACACAATGGCATAAGTTGTTAGCAGGCGTTCTTGAAGAATGGCTCACACCAGTCGGTATTAACGTCCAAACTGAAATACCAATTTCTTCAAATCCGCCAAAAACAGATATTCTTTTACTCAAAAGTCCTGATAAAAAATTTAGTCATCAGCAGTACCTTAGGTTATCCGATGGATTAAGAGATAGCAGTGCCAATCAACTTCTGCTAGAATTTAAATATACTGAATCATTAGTGAGCTTCCGGTAAGCGTGCGTGACAGTATTCCATTATTATAATTAAATAGCTTTCCATACTATTATCAGCAAAGGAAAGCAGGATGAATGATTTACAAAAGTTACCGCCATCACCTTCACTACGGGACGTTATAAAAAATTTCAACGATTGGCGAGAAACCAGAGGGAAAATGGGTAAAACACCTCATATTCTCATGGAACAGGCATTTTCATTAGTCGGCCATTATAAAACAAGCGATATTTGTAAATCACTTCATTTGTGCCATTCTGATT
>Ga0233443_1001952_pt1 | contig 16732 bp, 11 predicted proteins | sample SI_123_September_2_FD_182784 | JGI IMG/M metagenome (GOLD analysis project Ga0233443, IMG submission 182784) | Seawater microbial communities from Saanich Inlet, British Columbia, Canada - SI_123_September2016_200_MG | ecosystem: Environmental > Aquatic > Marine > Inlet | place: Canada: British... | reverse complement strand
AACGCAAACTCACGGAACAATGCACCGGTCAAACCGCCGAGGAATCCGATCGGCGCGTACACGGCAGCCAGCGTGATGGTCATCGATATGACCGGCCCGACGATCTCCCGCGCGCCTATCAGAGAGGCTTCAACGGGCGATTTGCCCTCCTCCAGATGCCGATGGATGTTTTCGACCACGACAATGGCGTCGTCGACCACAAGTCCGATGGCAAGCACCATCGCCAACAGCGTCAGCAAGTTGAGCGTAAAGCCCATCGCCAACATCAGGATGCAGGCGCCGACCAGCGATAGCGGAATGGTGACGACCGGAATGATGACTGAGCGCAGCGAGGCCAGAAACAGGAAGATCACGACGACCACGATGACGACCGCTTCGAGCAGGGTGTTGCGTACCTCGTCGATCGACGACTGGATGAACTTGGTCGAATCGTAAGCCACCCGCATTTTCAGCGACGGCGGCAGATTGCGTTCAATTTCCGGGAAAAGCGCGCGCACGCCCTTCACGATGTTCAGCGGGTTGCCCTGCGGGGTCGACTGCACGCCGATGAAGATGGCCTGCTGGCCGCTGAGCGACACGCTGGAATCCGTACTCTGCGCCCCCAGTTCAACGGTCGCGATATCCTCAAGCCTGACGAAGCCGCCATCCTTGGCCTTCACGGTCATCCGCTTGAACTGCTCGATACTGGTCAGATCGGTATTGGTCGTCACGTTCGAAACGATGAAGTACCCCTTAGTTTGACCGGCGGCGGCCTGGAAGTTGTTGGCCCTGATGGCCGCCTGGACATCGTCGGGCGACACATTGCGGCCGGCCATACGTGCCGGATCGAGCCAGATACGGGTGGCCAGCGTTTGCGCGCCGAGAATATCGGCCGAGGCAACGCCATCGACCGTCGCCAGAATCGGCTGCACCACGCGCGCGAGATAGTCGGAAATCTGCGGTCCGCTCAGTTCATCGCTGGCGAAGCCGAGATACATCACCGCCGTAGTCTGGCCGGTCGATTTGGTGATGACGGGATCGTTGGATTCTCTCGGGATCAGATACCTGACCGAGCTTACCTTCGAACTGACTTCGGTCAGCGCCGAATTCGGATCGACGTTAAGCTTGACGTAGACCGTGATCGTGCTCAGGCCCTGCACCGAGGACGACGTGATGTAATCCACGCCTTCCGCCGAGGCCACCGCCTGCTCGATCGGCTGCGTGATGAAGCCTTGCATCAGGTCAGGCGACGCGCCGGGATAGGACGTCGTGATCGTGACGACGGTGTTCGACAGCTTGGGATACTGACGAATTCCCAGATGCGTCGCCGCCTGGAAACCGATCAGCAGAATCAGCAGGCTGACGACAAGCGACAGCACCGGCCGCTTGATGAAGATATCAGTGAAGGCCATGAGCGGCGCTCCGTTAAAAAATCAATTGCGCGGCGGCTGCGCGGGAATCGGTGGCGGCGGATCGGCCGAGATCGCGACGGCCGAGCCGGACTGCAGCTTGAGCTGTCCAACAGCGACAACACGGTCGCCCGGCTTTACCCCACTCAAAATGACGACCCGCCCGTGAACACGAGGACCGGTCTTCACAAAGGTCCGGTCCGTCTTCAGCGATGCTTTCCCGTCCGCATCCTTGGTTTCGGTGATCAGCCAGACGGAATCGCCGTAGAGGGTGTAGTCGACGGCGGTCTCAGGCACCGTGACCACCGCCGGCTTCGGCGGCAGTTCAACCGTCGTGGTCGCGAACATGCCGGGCTGCAGGATACGATCCGGGTTCGCCAGCGTGGCCTGAATCCTTACGTTGCGGGTGTCGGCGCTGATCTGCGGCTCAATGGTTGTGATCCTGCCCTCGAAGGTCCTGCCCGGATAGGCGTCCACAACGATGCGAACGGTCTGACCGACATTGAGAACCGCGCGGTCCTTTTCAGTCGCCGTGAAGTTCAGGAACAGCTGTGACAGATCGGTCAACGAGACGATCTGCGTTCCGGCGCTCAGATACTGACCGAGTTCGACCATACGCACACCGAGATCGCCGTCGAACGGCGCCTTGATCCGCTTTTGCGAAATGATCGCTTCGGTCTTGGCAACCGCCGCCTGAGCCTGATCGAAAGCCGCCTGCGACTGATCGACCGTTGCCTGCGGGCCGAAACTCTTCGCCGCCAGCGCCTTGGCGCGATCGAGCGCCAGCGAGGCCGCAAGCGTCTGTGCCTTGTAGCTGGCAAGATCGCTCTGGTCGGGGGCATCGAAAATCTGGATAAGCGGATCGCCCGCCTTCACTTTCGTGCCTGCCGTGAACAAAATCTCGGTGACACGGCCGCTGACGTCAGTCGTGACGTTGACCTGATGAACCGCGGCGAGATCGCCTACGCCTGTCAGCAGATTCGGCAGCACTTCCGACTTGGCTTCGACAGCACTGACATTGGTCGGTGGCGGCTTCATGCTGGCGAAGAATTTCTTGATGCCTTCGCTGCGCAGATGATTGAAGCCGACAATAACCACCAGCAACAGCACGAGTGCGCCGCCAATGATGATCATCCAACGCCGCATGCGCACCGGCTTATGCGGGATCTTTTCGCCTGACGAAGGCGTTTGATGAGAGGGTGAGCTCTTGGCGTCCATGTTTATGCACTTTCCGCAATCCGGACCGCCGCATCCGAGAGCGGTGGAACGGTATCCAAATAAGAAGCGATAGCCTGGCTGTTCATTCCGATTCCCCGAAGAATGAACTGGCAAATATAACGTTCGAAGTCCGGCGCACTTGGATAGTCCAGCGAGGGAGTCGCGGGAAGCCTTGTCAGGGCAATCATGTGAACAATTTGATGCGCGAACCAGAAAAGATTGAGCGGTTCACCCTCCACTCGCTCCGCGTCACCAGTAGCGATGGCGCTTTCAAGCGAGGCATTAAAGATGGGACCGATCAGATCTCCGATCTTGTCATAGAGCACCCTTGCAAATTCACCGTCGTTCAACTGGCTCGAGATCAACAGCCTGATTCGCTGCGCATCTTCCTGATCCGGCTCGTCCGGAGCGCGCATGAAATGCACGACCATCTCGCGGATCAAAATGACGAGCGTCTCCGTCGAGGGCTTCAGCTCGCGCAGCCGAAGCAATTCCGGATCAGCCTCGCAGGCCTCCGCAAGTATCTCTGCATAGAGTGCGGCTTTAGTAGGGAAATGCTTGAACAGCAGTCCCTCCGAGATACCTGCGGCACGCGCGACACTTCGCGTCGTCGTCCCTGCAAAACCGTACAGGGCGAAACAACCTTTGGCCGCCTCCAGGATCTGCTCCCGGCGGAGATCGCCTGTGAGTCTGAGGGTGCTCATGTGAGTCTGAGGGTGCTCATGCGGCGTGAGTAAGCACTCACTTAGCCTAAAGTCAACTGGATTTGCTGCAATGCAGTGCGCATTTCAGCCACAATCGCGGCATCCGGCCTTCGCCTCTTGGCACGTCTGGATCACACCGCGCAGCACATTGTTCAAGAACGGCAGATACAGGCAGCCAGTGGCTGACCATAGCGACGTTCCTGCCATGTGAATTGTTCCGCGCCTCCTCTCCGCGCCTGCCCGAAAGCAGGCTTTGCCCTTTGGGTGTTGATCTCTCATCGTTCCCAGAACGAGGTCTTGCCTAAATCGGGCAAACCCGCCTCAATGCGCACCAACGAATGGCCCCCGCCCAAGCGGGAAGGCCGCTAAGGCCCGCAATGAAACAGGGCCACGAGGGGGAGATGCTATGACCACGGTAAATTCACCGCCGGGCAATGACCCGACGGTCATTTCCGATGAGGCTTTGCGCAAGGCTGAGGAATTCATCGAAGCGGATGAAGGCGCGACCAACAGGCTCGGCGGGCTGGCGGGCCAGGCTGTCACCTACATCGCCATCGCGATGAGCCTGTTTCATCTCTATGCGGCCTACGCGATCGTTCCGACGCAGGAGCTTCGCTACACCCACGTCGCGTTCACGCTGCTGCTCTCCTTCCTGCTGTTTCCGCTGGCCGCGCGCTTCCGTAACCGCGTGCGCTGGTGGGACGTACTTCCCGGCATTCTCGCCATCGCAACCATCGTTTACGCTCTGTGGGGCGGCGACGATTTCACCGACCGCGCCACGACGCCCGACCGCTGGGACGTGATCGTCGGCGTGATTTTCATCGTCCTCGTCCTCGAAGCGACACGCCGCACCACCGGCGCGATCATGCCCGTGGTCGCCATCTTGTTCATCGCCTACGCGATGCTCGGTCCATATTTCCCCGCGCCCTGGACACATCGCGCTTACGATCTGTCGCGGCTTGTTGGCCACCTCTTCATCACGCTCGAGGGCATCTTTGGCGTCGCTGTCGATGTGTCCGCGACACTCATTATCCTGTTCACGATCTTCGGGGCGTTTCTCCAGCAATCGGGCGCCGGAAAATTCTTCATCGACTTCTCGCTGGCGATGATGGGCGGCAAGCCGAACAGCGCCGGACGCACCGTGGTCTTGTCGTCGTTCTTGCTCGGCGGGCCGTCGGGATCTGGCGTCGCCACGACCGTGATGATCGGCACAGTCGCGTATCCGATGATGAAGAAGGCCGGCTTCGAGAAAAACGCGGCCGGCGGCCTTCTCGCCGCGGGCGGGCTCGGCGCCATCCTGTCGCCGCCAGTGCTGGGCGCTGCGGCGTTCCTGATCGCGGAGTTTCTCAAGATCAGCTATCTCGACGTGATCTGGATGGCCACCATCCCGACCTGTCTCTATTATCTCTCGCTGCTGATCATGGTCGAACTCGACGCCAAGCGCTTCCATGCGCGTGACGTCAACTTCACACCGGAGATGTCGCTCGGCGCAATGACCAAGCGCTACGGCTTCCACTTCATCTCGCTCGTCGCCGTCGTGGTCTTCATGGTGATCGGCTACTCGCCGGCATTGTCGGTGTTCTATGCGATCATCACAACGTTCCTGCTCAGCTTCCTGCGCAAGGACACAGCGCTGATGCCGCCGAAGCTGAAGCGTGCGCTGGCTGACGGCTCGATCGGCGCACTGAATGCCGCAACCACTTGCGCGTGCGCCGGCATCGTCGTCGGCATCGTCACTCTGACCGGCCTTGGCCTGAAGTTCTCGTCGATCGTGATTTCTTACGCCGGCGGCAGTCTGCTGCTGACGGCGATCTACACGTCGCTGATCGTCTGGATCATCGGCCTCGCCGTACCTGTCACCGCGTCCTACATCATCTGCGCGGTGATCGCGGCCCCTGCCCTGATCAAGCTCGGCGTGCCGGACTACGCCGCGCATATGTTCATCTTCTATTACGCGGTGCTCTCGGAGGTCTCGCCGCCGACCGCGCTCTCGCCGTTCGCGGCAGCCGCCATCACCGGCGGCGATCCCTACAAGACCACGCTGCAATCGTGGAAATATACGCTGCCGGCATTCCTGGTGCCATTCGTGTTCGTGCTCGACCCGCAGGGCGTTGGACTGCTGCTCAACATTCCTAAGGGTGGTTCGTGGGTCGACATCTTCGAAATCACCCTCAAGACCACGCTCGGTTTGATGGCGCTAGCGGCCGCAGCGCAAGGCTGGGTCCTCCGGCATACCACCCTGATCGAGCGCGGACTGTTGGTGCTGTCCGGTCTCCTGCTCGTGTTTCCGAGCCTGATCGAAGCACTGATCGAAGCGGCGATTGGTCGCGATATCTCTTATACTTATGTACCCGGCGTCCTGATCGGATTGGGGGTATTGTTATGGCAGGCAAAGGGGCCGGCGCTTCAACGACCGGCCTGAAGATTCAACAGGGAGAACTGGAATGAAAAGAACAACAAAAATCGCTGCGGTGCTTGCCGTCGCGTTGTCCGCTGGGCTGGCGCTGACTGCCCACGCACAGCAGAAGACAATGGCGATCGGAACAGGCGGTACCGGCGGCGTATATTATCCGCTCGGCGGCGCCATCGCCAACGTGCTGTCGAAGAACCTGCCGAACGTGCAGGCTACAGCCGAAGTCACCGGCGGTTCTATCGACAACCTCAAGCTCATCGGCACCGGGAAAAACGAACTCGGCTTCACGATGGCCGACGCGGCGCTCGACGCCTACAAGGGCGAAGACAAGTTCAAGAGCGGAAAGATTCCGCTGCAGGCACTTCTCGTCGTCTATCCGAACCGCATGCATGTCGTGACCGTCGAGAGCACCGGCATCAAGACCATGGCCGACCTCAAGGGCAAGCGCGTCTCCACCGGCTCACCCGGCGGCGCGACCGAAGTCATGGCGTTCCGTGTTATCGAGGCTGCCGGTCTCGACAAGGACAAGGACATGAAGCGCGAGCGTCTCGGCGTCGCCGAATCCGTCAACGCCATCAAGGACGGCAAGATTGACGCGTTCTTCTGGGTTGGCGGCATTCCGACAGCCTCGGTGACGGACCTCGCAGCCACACCGGGCGTCAAGCTCAAGCTGATCGATCACGCCGACACCGTGGAAAAGATGAACGCGAAGTACGGCAAGCTCTACAGCGCGGGCATCATCAAGGCCGGATCGTATCCAGGCTACGACGTCGACAACAAGATGGCCGAGGTCTGGAACATCATCGTCACCGGCGACAAGATGAGCAATGACGAAGCCTACAACATCGTCAAGACGCTGGTGGAGAAGAAGGCCGATATCGTTGCCGTGCACAAGGAAGCGGAGAGCTTCTCGCTGGACAACCAGGTGCAGGACCGCTCCCCGGTGCCGTTCCATCCCGGCGCGATGAAATACTTCAAGGAAAAGGGCAAAGGCGGCTAGGCCCAAGCCGAATTGCTTCGATGAACCCCGACCTCGCGCCGGGGTTTTTCGTTGCGGCTATGGAGTTGCCTCCGGCGCATCGCGATCGATGGCGAAATCGTCGAACCACGGCTGATCGTTGCCGGCAATCGATGCCGCGATCATCCGCGACGCGAGATAGCTGTAGGTGATGCCGTTGCCGCCGTAACCGAAAGCTGCGTGAATGCGCGGATGACCGGGAACGCGCCCGATCAGCGGCAGACCATCGGTTGTCGTTCCGAACGCGCCTGACCAGACAAACTCCGCGACCGGCTCTGCATGCGACCACAGCCCGTTAAGCCTGTGCAGGAGAGCCTCCGCCTTCGCCGGCATCAACCGGTCGCGCGCTTCCGGCTCGATCACCTGATCGTCGTCCTCGCCGCCCATGATGATCCGGTTGTCGTTCGTCGTGCGTGCGTAACTGTAATTCTCCGAGGCTTCCCAGATCAGCGCGCCGTCGCGCCAAATTGCGCTGGCAGGCTGCGGGGGCGTTGCGACCGCCCAACTCGATGAAATCTTGTGAAGACTGGAGTCAAGAAAATCCGGCATCACGTAGCCGGTGGCGAGGACGACGTGCTTCGCCTCAATGAGGTGGCCGCTGTCGAGTTCGACGATGACCGCCTGCCCGCTGTTGTCATAATTTTCGGCACTGGCATCGAATATCCTGGTGCCATGCATCGTCGCCACATTCAGCAACGCCTGACACAGCAACAACGGGTCCGCATCCGCCGAACCTATCGAATGGATCGCAGCCTCCCGGTAGAGGCCGAACTTCTCCAGCAGGGTCAGGTGATCAAGATACTCCCCGGGCAGCCCGGCGCGCATGCGAAGCTCGTGTTCGGTTTTCAGTTCGCGCGCGCCGACCTTTCCTGCCGCAAGGTAAAGCGAGCGCTTGTGGCGCATGCCGCAGGCAAGGCTGTGCGTGTTCACCAGTTCGGCCAGCCCGCTAACCGCGCCAAAGCTCCGGCGATAGATGCCTGCGGCGCGCTCGAATCCATACATCGCTGTAAGATCGTTCAGGGAGCTGTCGATCTCCCACAACAGCATGGCCGTGCTGGCGGTCGTACTGCCAAGGCCGGGGCGCTGCCGGTCGATGATGCAGACCTCATGGCCCTGCGCGGCGAGATGCTCGGCCGCCAGCGACCCTGTGATGCCCGCGCCGACAACCAGAATCTCGCAGCGGAAATCCCGGTCGACGAAGGGACGGACGGGCTGCACGAGCCGCTGGCTCCAGGGCGACCTGCCACCGCGCAAGTCGTTTTGCCGAACTCTCTCTGGATCGAACATCATTCGCTTCAATCATGGGCTGGAAACGGCACTCCCCTGTGCCGCAGCCATGATGACGCCGGAACGTGGCAAAAGTTCCTTTCGCGAGTGTCCCGAATCCGAAGTTCGCTTCATGCTGCAGCAGCTCCCATAGCGAACTTCAGATTCGAAAGGACACTAGCAGATATGATTCTAGTGGCTTTGGTTCGCAAGTCCGCAAACAGAGGGTGCGGTAACGGTGATGCGGACTTGCGGACCACCACACTAGCCGTCAGGCCCCCTCATCCAGCGCGACCAGTTCGCGCTTCTTCCGCAGCGACGGCAGCAACGGCCCGATCAGCAGGATCGCAGCCGCCACCAGGCAGATCGCCGAGATCGGACGCTGCACGAAGGTCATCAGATCGCCCTGCGACAGGATCAGGGACTTGCGCAGATTGTTCTCCAGCAGCGGCCCCAACACGAACGCCAGAACCAATGGGGCCGGCTCGTACCCGAATTTCCGCATCAGATAGCCGATGACGCCAAAGCCCACCATGACGTAGACATCGAAGACATTATTGCTGCTGCAATAGACGCCAACGATGGTGAACAGCAGGATCATCGGAAACAGCACATTGTAGGGCAATTTCAGCAACTGCACCCACATCCCGATCAGCGGCAGATTGAGGATCAGCAACATGATGTTGCCGATATACATGCTGGCGATGATGCCCCAGAACAAGCCGGGGTTCTGGGTGATCATCAATGGCCCCGGCTGAAGGCCATGGATGACAAAGGCGCCGAGCAGCAGCGCCATCACAACGTTCGGCGGGATACCGAGTGTCATCAGCGGGATGAACGCGCCGCCGGCGGCTGCGTTGTTCGCCGCTTCCGGCCCCGCCACGCCCTCGATCGCGCCCTTGCCGAATCGCTCCGGCGTTTTCGACAGCCGCTTCTCCAGCGCATAGGACGCAAAGGACGCCACCACCGCGCCGCCGCCCGGCAGAATGCCTAGAAAGAATCCGAGCAGCGTGCCGCGTCCGACAGGCCCGGCGCTCGCCTTCCATTCTTCTTTATTGGGCAGAAGCTGCGTGATCTTGGTCTCGATCACATCGCGCTTGATGACCTGCTCAATATTGATGAGCACCTCAGCCACACCGAACAGACCCATCACCACCGGCACCAGGCCGATGCCGTCGATCAGTTCGATCCGGCCAAATGTCAGCCGCGGCTGCGCCGTGATGCTGTCGAGGCCGATCAGCCCGAGCACGACGCCGATGCACGCCATCAGCAGCGCCTTGGCCATCGATCCCTGGGTGAGGAACGTCAGCACCACGAGGCCAAGCACCATCAAGCTGAAGTATTCAGCCGGTCCGAAGGCTACCGCGACGTTTGCCAACGACGGCGCGATCAGCATCAATGCAATCAGCGAGAAAGTGCCCGCGATGAATGAACCAAGCGCGGAGATGCCGAGCGCCGGCCCGGCCCGACCCTGCTTCGCCATCTGGTGACCGTCGATACAGGTCACCACAGACGCCGCTTCGCCCGGAATGTTGACGAGAATCGACGTGGTCGAGCCGCCATACATCGAGCCGTAGTAAATGCCGGCCATCATGATGATGCCGGCCTCCGGCGTGCCGGACAGCGTCACCGGAAGCAGCAGCGACATCGCCGAAATCGGACCGATGCCTGGCAGCACCCCGACCAGCGTGCCGATGAACACCCCGATGAAGCAGTAAAGCAGGTTGATCGGCTGAAGCGCGACGCCGAGACCGTGCGAGACGTTGACGAGAACATCCATGAGCTTGCCCGATCAGCCGATGTTGAAAATGCCCGAAGGCAACTGGATGAGCAGCGCATGCTTCAACACCCACCAGACCCCGAGCGGCGCAAGCACCGCGAGTGGGATCGCCAGCGTCCAGCGCACCGGATCGATCACCCGCAACAGCAGCAACAGCAGCGGGATCGACGACAGGAGAAAGCCGAGTGGCTGAAGAAGGGATGCGAACAGCGCGAGACATCCGATCACAACCAGCGGCTTGGTCCAGCGGGTTCCGGCCCACAGCGACCGGACAGTCGGGCCGCCTTCCGTTATCGCTGCGACAATAATCGACAGCGCGAACAGGCACATCAGGATGCCTGTGTAAAATAATACAAAACCTGATCCAGGGTCGTTGATGCTTCCGATCTTGAGCTTATAGCCCGCCCAGATCACAAAAATGCCGAGCGCGAGGCCGACCAGCCCGCCCCACAATTCGGAATTGTTCAGCGCGACTTTCGCGCGGTCCGACTCTGCCATCGCCCACCTCCCCCAAACATCAGGTCAGGGCCCGCGGCAAGCGCGAGCCCTGCATTGAGCGCGCAGACCTTAGTTGGTCTTTTTGGCGAGCCCGAGCGTATCGATCACCTTGCGTTCGGAGTCGGTGACCTCGGCGACGAACTTCTTGTAGTCTTCGGTGTTCTTGTAGTTCGCGACCATGTCGAACTTCGCCAGCGTCGCGATAACCGCCGGATCTTCGATCGCTTTCTTGAAGGCGTCGTGGAGCTTGGCCACGATCTTCGGGTCCATGCCCTTGGGGCCTGCGATACCGAACGGCGAATCGTAGACCATCGAATAGCCGAGTTCATTGAGCGTCGGTGCATCGGGAAAGTTCGGTGAACGCTTCGATGTCCACACCATCAGCAGGCGCAGCTTGCCGGCGTCGACCAGCGGTCGCCATCCGGTGGAATCAGCCTGCAGCATGGTGTGGTTGCCGAGCACCGCGGCGTTGGTTTCCGCGCCGCCCTTGAACGGCACCTGCGTCAGCTTGATTCCGGCTTTTCCGGCGATCTGCTCCATCCCGATATGAAGCGATGTTCCGGCTCCCGGCGTCGCATACGTCACCTTGCCGGGATTGGCCTTGGCGAAATCGACTACGTCCTTCCAGGTCTTGAACTGCGAGTCCGCGTTGGTGGTCACACCGAAGGTGTAGCCGGTCAGGTGCACGATGTAGGTAAAATCCTTGTCGGGATTCCACGACACGTCCTGCATCAACGGAAGCCGGAACACCGTGATCGGGATCTGCGAAATGGTGTAGCCGTCCGGCTTCGCCGCCGCAGCCATCGTCGCCGGGCCGACCGTGCCACCGCCCCCGGCCTTGTTATCCACGACAATCGGCTGGCCAAGGACCTTTGACGCGCTTTCGGCGATCGCGCGCATGGAAATGTCGGTCGAGCCGCCTGCGGGCCACGGCACGATCAATGTGATCGGCTTGGTGGGATACTCCTGCGCCATTGCGACACCGCAAACCGCTGCGAACGCAGCCGCGGCCAATCCGGTCTTCAGTACGGTTCGATAAGTCATTGATCATTTCTCCCTTGGCGGCTCGTGATGTGTCCGAACCTGTCTTGTTCTATTTTTATGGAGTGATGATCCCCGAAATCAGCGCGAAAGAAAAGCAAGGAGACGCATGAAGGCGCAGTTATTGCGACGCATCACGCTGCTCCGCCATATGATCCCAGAATGTTCTGCCTCGAACGGCCTCTCGTTCGCTTAGCGAAACAGGCCGCCCCACATTCAGACACCACACCGCATACGTTCGGCAAATCTGCCGCTTTTGACATCATCAAATCGGGCCCAACGAGACCTGCGGATCGGATATGCTTACGGAACCATCAGCATCCGGCGGTGGCCGGAACGGAGCCCTTCAATGCACCGCGTGACCATCACCCTTGACGACGATCTCATGGCGGACCTGGACCGCATGATCGAGCAGCACGGCTATCAGAACCGTTCCGAAGCCATCCGTGATTTCGCCCGAGCCGGAATGCAGCAGGCCGAACAGGACGCCGGGAAGGCCGGCGGCGAATGCGTCGCCGCGCTGGTTTATGTCTACGATCACGCCGCGCGTGATCTCTCCAGCCGCCTGGTCAACAACTTCCACGACCACCATGATCTGTCGCTGGCGACGCTGCATGTGCATCTAGACAACTACAACTGCATGGAGATCACTGCGCTGAAGGGCCGGACCGCCGACGTGCAGCACCTGGCCGATCACGTCATTGCAGAGCGCGGGGTGCGCTATGGCCGCGTGGTGATGATCCCCACCGACCCCGGCGCAAAACCGTCCGCTGCGCGCAAGCGTCAGGCGCACCGGCACACCTGATAAGACGTTCAAGCTGATGCGCCTCACCTCAACATGCGGTATCGATCCAACATGACAAAAGCCAGATCCAATCTTCAGATCGATTCCGCTCGCCTTTGGGGTGACATCCACGAAACCGCGAAATTCGGCGCGACGCCCAAAGGCGGTGTGAAGCGCCTCACCCTTGGCGCCGAGGACAAACACGTGCGCGACTGGTTCCGCGCCGCCTGCGAAGCGGCGGGGTGCGAGGTTCGCGTCGATGCGCTGGGCACCATGTTCGCGATCCGATCCGGCCGCGACATGTCGAAGCCGCCGATCGGGATTGGCTCCCACCTCGATACCCAACCGACCGGCGGCAAGTACGACGGCATTCTCGGCACCCTCGCCGCGCTGGAAGTCGTCCGCGCCATGAACGACGCCGGGATCGAGACCGACATTCCTGTCTGCGTTTGCAACTGGACCAACGAGGAAGGCTCACGCTATGCGCCGGCGATGATGGCGTCTGCCGCCTATGCTGGCGACTACACTACTGACGATATTCTCAGCCGCAAGGATGCCGACGGCATCACCGTCGCAGACGCGCTCGACACCATCGGCTATCGCGGCGCGGAGGCGGTCGGGAAGCAGCAGTTCAGCGCCTTCGTCGAACTGCACATTGAGCAGGGGCCGCTGTTAGAGGCAGAAAACAAGACCATCGGCGTGGTCGATCGCGGCCAGGGCATCATGTGGTACAACGGCTCGATTGCCGGTTTCGCCAGCCATGCCGGGACCACCCCGATGCCGCTGCGCAAGGATGCCCTCGCAGCATTTTCCGAAGTTGTGCTTGCGGTTGAAAGAATCGCGCGTGATCTCGGGCCGAACGCGGTCGGCACCATCGGCGAAATCAAGATCGACAATCCGTCGCGCAACGTCATCCCCGGTGACCTCGCTTTCACCGTGGACATTCGCAGTTCAGAGTCAGCCACGCTGGACAAACTGCACGATGCGCTGCAAAGCGCGGTCGCAGAGATTGTAGTTCGTCGTAACGTGAAGATCACGGTTGAGCAAATCTGGCGCAAGGAGCCAACTGTGTTCGACACAAAATTGGTCGATGCGGTCGAGGCCGCAACCAAGGAGATCGGCTACAGCCATCGCCGCATCACGTCCGGCGCGGGACATGACGCCTGCAACCTCGCAGGCGTGGTTCCGGCGGCAATGATCTTCGTGCCCTGCAAGGACGGCATCAGCCATAATGAACTGGAAGATGCGACACAGGCCGATTGCACCGCAGGCGCAAACGTACTGCTGCATACCGTTCTCTCGCTCGCGGGCATTGCATCTGCGCCGAAAGCGGGTGGCTAGAATTTGACCTCGATAAGATGCACATTCAGCGTCGTCCCGGCGAACGCCGGGACCCATCGCCCCTAGCCTCTCAGCAAGACACGTCATACATCCCGCACAATATTCCGCGACATGGATAGGTCCCGGCCTTCGCCCGGACGACCAGCGAAATTTCTTCCATCGACTGAAAGCTCCGTTCCGCATGACTTCAAAAGTTGCCAATCCGCCTGTCGCCCCGCGCCGTCCTCACAGCTTCTCGCACCACGGCATCACCGTGACCGACGATTATGCGTGGCTGAAGGACGAGAACTGGCAGGAGGTGCTGCGCGAACCATCAGTGCTCAAGCCGGACATCCGCGCCTACCTCGAAGCCGAGAATGCCTACGCCGACACCGTGCTGGGCCATACGGCTCCGTTGCAGCAGAAGCTTGTCGCGGAAATGCGCGGGCGCATCAAGGAGGACGATTCCAGCGTCCCCTCGCCCGACGGGCCGTTTGCCTATTTTCACAAATATCGCGAAGGTGGTCAGCACGAGCAGATCGCACGGCAGCCCCGTGACGGCGGCGAGGCGCAGTTCATCATCGACGGCGATCAACTGGCCAAGCAGACCGAATACTTCAGGTTCGGTGAAGCGCGACACTCACCTGACCATACGCTTGAAGCCTGGAGCGCGGATGTTCGCGGCTCCGAATACTTCACCATTCGCGTGCGCGACTGGGAGAGCGGCAATGATTCCGCCGACATCGTCGAGGAGACCGATGGCGGCATCGTCTGGGCTGCGGATTCGAAATCATTCTTCTATGTGAAGCTTGACGACAACCACCGCCCGATGCAGGTCTATCGCCACATCCTCGGCACCCAGCAGTCCAACGACACGCTGGTCTACGAGGAAAGTGATTCCGGCTGGTTCACGCATATCCATGAAAGCGCGAGCGGGCGCTTCTGCGTGATTGCAGGTGGCGATCACGAAACGTCCGAGCAGCGGCTGATCGATCTGAGCGCGCCCGAAGCTCAGCCGCGCCTGATCGCACCGCGCGAGGAAGGCGTGCAGTATTCGATTGCCGACCGCGGCAATCAGCTTTTCATCCTGACAAACGCTGACGACGCCATCGATTTCAAGATCGTCACTGCACCGCTGGCTTCGCCCGCGCGCAAGAACTGGCGCGACCTGATCCCGTACCGCCCCGGCACCTACATCATCGATGTCGAGCTTTACTCCGGTCATCTGGTGCGGATGGAGCGCACCAACGCGCTGCCCTCCATTATCATCCGCGATCTTGCGACCTTGCAGGAACACGCTATCGCCTTCGATGAAGCTGCCTATTCGCTCGGCACCATCGGCGGTTACGAATTCGATACGACGCAGATCCGGTTTTCCTATTCGTCGATGACGACACCGTCGGAAGTATTCGACTACAACATGGTCAGCCGCGAGCGCGTGCTTCGCAAGCGCCAGGAAATCCCCTCCGGTCACGATCCGGCGAACTACGTGACAACGCGCGTCATGGCGACGTCCCACGACGGCGCGCAGGTACCGGTGTCGATCCTCCACCGCAAGGACCTCAACCGCGACGGCAGCGCGCCGCTGCTGCTCTACGGTTACGGCTCCTACGGCAGCGCGATGCCGGCGTCGTTCTCCGCCAACCGGCTGTCATTGGTCGACCGCGGCTTTGTTTATGCCATCGCGCATATCCGCGGCGGCGCGGACAAGGGCTGGGGCTGGTATCTCGACGGCAAGCGCGAGAAGAAGACCAACACCTTCGACGATTTCGCCGCCGCAGGCCGCGCGCTGATCGAAGCGAAATACACCTCGGCGAAGAAGATCGTCGGTCACGGCGGCAGCGCCGGCGGGATGCTGATGGGTGCGGTGGCGAACCGCTCGGGAGAACTATTTGCGGGCATCGTCGCCGAAGTGCCGTTCGTCGACGTGCTGAACACCATGCTCGACGAGTCATTGCCGCTGACGCCGCCGGAATGGCCCGAATGGGGCAATCCGATCGAAAGCGTGGCCGATTTCAAGACTATTCTGTCGTATTCGCCATACGACAACGTCGCCGCGAAAGATTATCCCGCCATTCTCGCGATGGGCGGGCTCGCCGATCCGCGCGTGACGTATTGGGAGCCGGCAAAATGGATCGCACGGTTGCGGCCGCTGATGACGGGCGGCGGGCCGGTCCTGCTGCGCACCAACATGGGCGCAGGCCATGGCGGCGCGTCCGGGCGTTTCAACCGGCTGGACGAAATCACAATCGCCTATGCATTTGCATTATGGGCGGTAGGATTGGCGGACACAGGCTCATAAAACCGATTTCTCCGACGCACATTCAATGTCACAACATCGATAGCACTTTCGGTTAGGAGTTGAAATTTCTCCAACCAACTGCAGCGACGACGGGTCTCGTCCTGTGCCGGGACCGGTCGTGGAAACATTTCCTCTTATCTCTCGGGTAATTTCATCGCGCCCGTATCACGCACCATGAAATCCGCTTCCGTTGCAGCGCGTCATGACGCGTCGCCGTTCTCCGCCCATACTCCTACGCTTCCGACTCGCCTGCTGTCCGGAATTCCCGCATGCTCCGCCTGCCCTTCTATTACGGCTGGATCATTGTCGCCGTAACCTTCATCACCATGGGCATCGGCGTGAATGCCCGCACCTCGTTCTCGCTGTTCTTTTCGCCGATCGTTGACGAGTTCGGCTGGGATCGCGGCATTACCGCAGGCGCCTTCTCCGTCGGCTTTCTGGTCTCGGCGCTGCTCAGTCCCTTGATAGGCAAGCTGATGGACCGCAGCGGTCCACGCGTCGTGATGGAGCTTGGCGTGGTGCTGATGGGCGCGGGCCTGTTGCTCGCGCCGCTGACGACGCAGCCGTGGCATCTCTATGTCACGATTGGATGCCTCGTCGGTGCGGGCAGCATTTGTCTCGGTTACTCTGGCCAGTCGCTGTTTCTGCCGAACTGGTTCGTCCGGCGCCGGGGCCTCGCGGTGGGCCTCGCCTTCGCCGGTGTCGGCATCGGATCCATCATTATCCTGCCGTGGGTGCAGTTCCTGATCGACAAGAGCGGCTGGCGCGCCGCGAGCTGGGCGATGGGCATTCTCGTTCTTGTCGCACTGATCCCGCTCAATCTGCTGCTGCGCAAACGCCCCGAGGACATCGGGCTGCAGCCGGACGGCGACGCTGCGCCCACCGCAACGACGGTTGCACCTCCGTCGAACATCGTCGATCCGGCATGGGCCGCAACCGACTGGACGCTCGGCCTCGCCGTGCGCACAGCGCGGTTCTGGTGGATTTCGCTGGGTTATTT
>Ga0233443_1001943_pt1 | contig 16788 bp, 15 predicted proteins | sample SI_123_September_2_FD_182784 | JGI IMG/M metagenome (GOLD analysis project Ga0233443, IMG submission 182784) | Seawater microbial communities from Saanich Inlet, British Columbia, Canada - SI_123_September2016_200_MG | ecosystem: Environmental > Aquatic > Marine > Inlet | place: Canada: British... | reverse complement strand
GGCTGCCCGTTATTCTTGCAAGGTTTTGATAAGCATGACTACGATGCGCCAAGTACCACTTTTTAACTAAAATAACACGCATAATTTGGGTTACCGTTGTATCTGCAAAAAAATAGCCAAATACCGTGATCCAGCTCCAAATTGATATGTCATTTTTTAACACTGTAAATAACAGCAGTGAGCCAAAAATATAACCCAAAAAAACACTCCCTGCATCTCCCATAAAGATGGTGGCTGGTGGCCAGTTAAAAAACATAAATCCACTAACTGTAGCCGCTATCAATATAAAAATAGTTATAATTTCAACAGACCCTTCGGTCAAAAATAGTACAGTAGCAAGTGTTAAACTGATAAATATTGCCCCAGATGCAGCCATACCATCTATTCCATCCATAAAATTATAGGCATTCATCATCCAGACCATGAAAAATAGTGCAACAAGGGTCACTATTAAAAATGGAATCGACTCCAACAGTGGTAAATCTCCATACTCTAGCTAATAAACAGCCCACCCCCCAAGAAACAGCTGGATAGCTAACTTAATTTTAGCTTTTATATTTTTTACATCATCAATAAAACCAAATAATGTAGCAACAAAACCACCCAACCCAAACATATAAAATACTTGATCTGATATTTCGTCACCATGCCACAGTACAAAAATAGTAAAAGAAAAAAGCAGGGAGAAAACTATTCCGCCACCTCTTGGTGTTGGAACTTCATGCAGTGTACGATAGTTCAGGTTAGATATTATCTCTTTTTGGATTGCGATTTTTTTATATAAAAACACCCCCAATCCGCTACAAACAACAATAGGGGCGATTAAATAACTAAACCAGTACATCGGCAGATGTGCTCAGTTGTGATACAGCCAATTTTTCTCTCATTAATAATTCTCTCCACGTCTAAATAATCCTAAAACCTTGTGATAATATTTGAACAATATTTTGAATATATTAGTTTTTATTCCATTATTTTTACAAGCTTTAAGAGCTTCAATGCTATTTATCCAAATACTACTAAAAGAGGTGCTAACCCCACCAACTCGCATCTTCACTAATACTTCTTGCATATAACTATAGCTTATTTTTTGAGTATATAAAAATCTAGCTAATATATCAAAATCAGCAGCAATTTTAAAATCAGTTCTAAATACTCCGTACTTATCGTAAATCTCTTTTTTTACAAAGAATGTAGGGTGGGCAGGTGTCCAACCATATGCAAATCTAGATGGATTAAAATGACTACTGTCATAATATCGTATAGTTTTTTCTAAGTTATTGGGATTTACAAACACCAAATCAGCATATACACTATCCACACCTTTTTCATCAAACTCTTTAACCACTTTTTCTATTACAAACTCATCGATATAAAAATCATCACTATTTAGAATTCCAATAACATTGCCAGTAGCCAATGCTATACCTTTGTTCATAGCATCGTATATGCCTTCATCTGGCTCTGAGATAAACACTGAAATTTTATCTTGATATTCTTTAACGATATCAACAGTCCCGTCTGTAGACCCACCATCAATTACAATATACTCTATATCTTTATAAGTCTGACTTAAGACTGAATCTATAGCATCCTTTATGGTTTCTTTATTATTCCGCACTACTGTTATGATTGACACTTTCAAAGCTTTATCTTTATCCATTTTTACGGTCTACTTTTAATTGATTTTTTTTCCATATTGTCTCATAAAAATCATATGTTTCGCTAAAGCACTTATCCCAGCTAAATTTTTTTGATTGCTCTAAACCCTTATATATTAATTCATCTCTTAACTTTTTATTTTCAAGATGTTTAATATTGGGTATAAAGCTATTTGCTTTTATGTCATCTACTAGTAAAGCAGCCTGTCCTGCTACTTCGGGAATAGAGGATGTATTTGTACTCACCACTGGACATCCTGATTTCATAGCTTCTGATACTGGTATACCAAATCCTTCATAACTTGATGGATACAATAGGCAAAAGGCATTGTTATAAAGTATATTAAGCTTTTCGCTACTAATCCCTCTAAAATGACAAGTTCTATTTTTTATAGGATCAATTAATTCATTTTCAAAACCAGAGAGCTTTTGTCCGCCGACTATTACAAGCATATAATCATCTAGTTGCTTTAGAACCTCAACTGCGATATTAAAATTTTTATAAGTACTTCTATCTCCTACATACAAAATATACTTTTTGTTTTTAAGAATTTCAAACTGTTCTATTAAAAATTCTTTTGAATTTTCAAGCTTTATGAATTCATTCCCCACACCATTGTAAATAACTTTAACTTTACTATCTTCGATCATGGGATAAAACTTCATTAAATCTCTTCTTGTGTTTTCTGATACACAAATAATTCCATCACTTTTCTTAATAGCAAAGCCCTTTTGCCAAATATGTATATATTTAGCCATGCCTGTCCTAAAATACTCATAAGTAAAATCATGTACAGTGGTAATGTTTGCAATATCTTTTTGCAAACTTATCCTATAATAACTACTATGAAAAATGGATTTTTCGGGTAATTTTTTTATAAAAGGTAAGTATCTAAGTATTTTAAATCCTAAGGTGCTTTCATTTATAACATCATAAAATATTATTTTTCTAAAAATATTGTTATTTTTCTTTTCATAAAATAATATTTCACCCTTATTTTTGAACCTTTTTATTAGTTCAGTCCAATAAATAGATATACCACCAGCTTTCTGTAAAGAAAAAATTATATTATCGTAGACTATTTTCATATTTTAACTTCAAAATCATAAATCATTTTCATCACTGCAGCGTAATATGAATTACTATCATAACCTCTAGCAATACCCTTTGAAACTTTAGAGCCATTCAATAATATTTTCTCATCCAATTGCTCATAATAGTTAAATGAATCAACCAAACAATCGATTTTAATATCGTTCAATACCACTCCATTGATATTGTTTCTCACTATATCAATAGTTGCACCTACTGTTTTTGTAGTAATTAAATGCATGCCACAAGCTGCAGCTTCACAAGCCACAGTACCCCAATGATCCTCACGACTAATAAGTAAAAAAACTTTAGAATTATTCATCTTAGAAGCAACTTTATGGGGTTGTGTAAATCCTTCAAATATTACACCTTCTCCAATACACTTATCCTGCAGCTCTCCACTGCCTAAAATCCTTAAATTCCAAGTTCCTCCGTTTTTTCTATATAGATCAAACGCCTCTATCAGAACATCTATAGACTTTCTTTTATTCAACTGCCCAACGTACAAAAACTCATTATCTCTTTTGGTAATACATAAACTATCATTAAATATTTCTTCATATGCACCATAATTTCCAACATATATATTTTTTCTTTCCATGCCCAAAAAGGACATCAATTTTTGCCCTTCTCTGCCAGGAACAAAAGCACCATCAAAATATTTTTTCAAAGCTAATCTAAAATAAAAAGCACCAAAAAATTGCCTTAAACTCTTTTTAAAATGATTATCTACTACTACTATAACCTTTGCATTATTCCTTTCTTTGACAAATAAGTCATACTTTAGCCATCCCTTATGCGCCCACCCTGTATGAATGACAAAGTTTCTATCATTGAACTCACCTCTCTTTTTCCAAATATCATCTGGATTTTTGAGCCAAATAATATCATGCTCCAATAAAAGATCAATATTTTTAAATGGTACAGCAGGCTTAGTGGCAACAATAACTAAATCATCGCCAAATTTGTTAACAATTTTCTTTAACAGCAAGGCACAAACAGGAAGGCCTTCCCAGAATATAATCGGTTTAATTTTTTTCATAATTTACTCTTTTGAATAAACTTGGCACCAAAATAAATGCAACTAACATGGTAAACATAAACGGCAAATGGAATCCAAAACCTGGTGAAAAAACCAAAAGCATAGATCCTATCTGCCACCTTCTTCCAATATTTGCATTGGTCACAATCACTGATATGGCAAAAATCTTTACAAGTAATGTCAAATTAAATACTACTGCAAAAAATGGAGCGAACCAACCAAAATCTACAAATTCTGGGGTTAGTGTGCCAAATGAAGGCGTATGTCCTGTTGCTGCCATACCTGGATAATACATCTCTACCAGTATCACTGGTCCATAAACATACGGCTTATCCGGATAAATACCTCTCGGAATATAACTCCAGAACGAGCTAGAAAATATTTCTCCATTGGTATGAACCAATTGCCCCGAGTCGTAATCTTTAAATACTTTACTTGCTTGATCCATGAAATCAAAATATGCTGATGCTCTAGTTAAAAAATCTTGACTAGCGCCAAATTGACCAAACAACTTAAGCATTAATATTGCCAGTATAAAGCTGATAAGAATAATTTGAGTTTTTGAAATTTTTTTATTTAGCCATATGTACACTAAAAAAGAGCTTATAAATACATTTAATACCAGCGCCTTGGAGCCAGTGAAGAAAAATAATAATATAAAAAATAATATCTTTTTCAAATTAATCTCTTTTCTTAACACTACAAAATAATATAAAACTGAAATACTAAGAATGTAAAGCACCCAGATAGCACCAAACCCATCTCGATAATGCTGGTAGCCATATCTAGGGTTAGTTAAAAAAATTCCATCAGAATGGACTACTAAAATACTAAAAAATAAGATTGCAAAAGCAAATATATATTTATACAGTCTATTTCGTGAAGTATAAAATTTGGCCAGATATCTTTTACTTAGAGATACTCTTGAAATCATCACCCAATAAGCTAAAAAAATTATTAAGTAAAAAAACAAAGTCAGTATTAAATAATTAAATAATGATCCGTCAAATATATTAGGGTTAATTAAAGCTGGAATAATCAATATTGCCATTGGTTGAAAATTTGTCAATATAACAAAAAAAAATAATAGCTTCTTGTGCTTAACCTTGCGATGATAAATTAATAGAATAGGCGATAGTGCAAAAAATACTACCAAGATTAAAAAAAATATAGACATTTTTTACCTTACGATTCTCTACTCATTAGTTTTATCTACTCTAAACCTACTATTCTAAAAATTTCCTAACATAGGACTGATATTTTATCAGAATTTTTCTAGCTAAAAAAATACCAGGATAGGATAAAATTCTCAATAATCTAATGCTAATTCGTTCCAATTTATCAGATAAGTCTAGGTGTAGAAAAAAGGAATTTTCTCTATCTGAGCGATATTCTACTGCTGCAAAATGTCCAGATATATAAGCAGCCCATTTACAAGCTAACAAATATTGAGAGTCGCTAATTTTTTGTAAATCCAATTGATTATTAATTATTTCAGTAAGGTCGATTACCGTATCAATTTGAGTAATATCCAATGTTCGATCATATATGGATCTACCAACTAGAATCGCAGGAACTCTCATCAGTGTACTTTCAATAGCCGTAGAACTACCAAAAGAAACATTCAAGCTAGACTTTCTCATAAGTGTATAAGTACTTACCGATGAGGATCCAGAGACAACCGTGATATTCGTTGAACTATCAAACTCAGTAAGAAATTTTTTTTCTAGATAACTAGATTCTTGATTAGGGTGAATTCGAACTACAATATGAATTTCTGGAATAATTATCAATGCTAATTCTGTTATAAATTGAAATTGATCAATCATCGGAAAATCAAGGTCTGATCCGAAATATATCATTTCATCTTCAGATGATGTAAAAAAACAAATGTATTGTTTTGGCAGCCCCTTTGGCAATAAATTTATTTTTTGACGATCAGTGAAAACATCATAAGCTATAAATTTATTCTCAAGTTTCGCATTCAAATATGTATCACCAAACTCTAGCAATTTAATTCGATCTACACCACCTAGCTCTTCATCGACTCCCATCGCTAAATTTTCTGGATTAAGCACAGATTCATTTTTGGAAAAAATAATCCTAGTCAATGCAAAACAATCATAAGTTATATAGTCAATTTTTTCAATCTTACATGCATTTTTTGCTGACTGGCCACTAGGAAATCTACTGTTAAAGAAATATAGAGAATCAATGTCAAATTTATCAACCACGTCCACAAGTAAAGTTTCAAGTTTTTGACAATAATGATCAAGTTTGAATTTATATCTATTGACATCCCCTCTCTCATTTATATTTTCATCTCTATATAAACTTAACGTATAGTTTGATGCAATCTCATAATAACTAGATTCATCGACAACTCTGGCATCATTAAATTCAACGAAGTGAATAGGAGCACCAACATAATTTGAAAACTTAGTAGCCATTTTCTTACAATGCGTACACGTATAACTAAACCCATATGGATTCAGCTCGCACACGCCAGCTTCGTGGCCACATGCAATAATAGAATCTAGATTATGAATTGAAAAAGCTTTCTTATGATGCTCTAAAACCTCGTGAAATAATGGTAAGTTAAGAAAAAGAACTTTATTATTTAATTTCATGCTCTCCACGTACCTTTCCATCTAAGAAGGAAATAACTCGCTGAATCATATTTTTCACTGTTCTTAACGATAATCCATTCGATTTTAAGAAAAATAATTCAGTTTTAGCCACTAACAAAGCTATGGATCTAGACCTGTATGATATAAAATTTATACCATATATTGAACAATTACCATTACCATGATTAATAAACCCAGGAAGTTTGTCATTATAGGACATTAGATAATTAGCCCAGATAATGGCGCCATTTTTATCCATTTTAGATTTTCCTGAAACTATTACTTTAGCAGCTAAAAATCCATTACTCACATTTATTCCTATATTTAGTTTTACGTATGGTGACGAACCAATTGTCACTAGTTTTTTATCGGCGTAAATAGCTTCTGGACCGATTAATGAACAAAAAGTGACAACATAATCAGAGCGATCCATTATTTCATACGTATCTATTTTACTTGCTGGTAGAACAAGTTTACAACGATGGGAAAGTTCACGGTTATAAATATCAAGCATGCGACGAGGCATTCCTCCTTGGTTTGGATGCATTCGAACGATAATATTATATTTATCATTCAATCCATCGATCAATACCTTAATCTCCTCTATTTGATCAACAACAACTGTCCCCTCTCCCCAATCCGACCCAATATATCGATACTCATCATCTGAAGAAGTAAAAATAGATACTATCTGAAGTTTTTCATCAAATGTTACCAAGCCTTTTTTTTGACTTTTTGTATATGACTCTTCATACGTCTTCAGATTAAGTCTTTTGCGCTTATAAAAAGTATCTGCAGTTTTCTCTGCCATAGTAGGATCTTTATTGTAAAGATCTACAGCGCGCTTAGTATTTTCAGAGATTGAATGTAAAGATTTATTTCTAAAAGAATAGTGGTTAAATCCACGATTAAGATCATACACGATATAATTAATTTTATTAACACTGGCTGCGTAAATTGCCGCTTTTGAACATGAAAAACGGCCGTTAAAACAATACAATTCATCAATACTATGAATTTTTATAATACGACTTAGAGCTTTATGTTGCTTAATCGCAGCATCCTGAATGTCATGTTTAGAGTTAATCCATTTTAAGGATAGGTATTTTTCTTCACTAATACGCGTATGCGATGCGATTCCTGAAAGAACTGCATTTTTAAGAACCGTGTAGATATCCTCACTTACTTTTTGACACCCCTCTGTTCTGATATTTTCATCAATAGAAATGACATTAACTTTATTACTAATTGTGTGCACATGGTCAATAAGTGCCTGTGCCTTGATTCGACATGATGCACATATAGCCTTCCTTCCGAAGGGATTCAATGTGCAGTATTTTATTAACCCATTGCATCGAATTATGTGTAATGTTTTATTGTCATCAATTAGATTAAGTGAGTGCGCCACATGAAGTTCCATCTGTGGCGACGAGGACACCATATTTAAATAGATTGCAGCTACCGTCACTCTAAATCATTCCACTGAATCACAACATCAGCATCTATTTTTTTATTAATACTACGGCCTTTTATAGAGTCAAATTCAGCAGGAGAAATTCCTGTACCTGGTCTTTTAAAAGTGATAGTTTCCTCACTAATTTCATCACCAGCCTCCAAGGCAACCTTCGTTACAAGGCTGCGTCTAGCGTATTTATGAGCAGGAATTTCACAATCAAATAATTTCTTTTTTTCACTTCCCATTGCTTTCGCGACTCGTTTTGTATTTTCAACAATCTCTTTCAACTCTAAAGGGTCAACAGATAACCAATGATCTGCACTCAAGGGAAGGGTTTTATCAAATGTATAGTGCTTTTCTATTACCTCAACACCTAACAATACCGAAGCAATAGGAATAGGAGTTCCTAAAGTATGATCACTTAAACCAAGAATATAATCAGGAAAATTTTTCGCTATATCTTTCAAAGCAAGTAAATTTGCATCCTGATCCTTTGTTGGATAACACAGGGTGCAATGCATAATCACAATAGGGGCATCGGACGCCGCTTCAATTGTTTTAATAGCTTGGTCAATTTCTTTAATAGTTGCTGCGCCAGTTGAAAGCAATATCGGCTTCTTCGTAGAAGCGACATACTTAAGAAACGGAAGATTTGTAATATCACATGAGGCCATTTTATAAGCAGAAACACCGACTTTTTCAAGCATATCGACAGCATCATAATCAAAAGGTGTTGACATAAATTCAATATTGTTTGCAACACAAATACCTTTCAATTCCACATATTGGTCATATTCAAAAGAGTCGAGCTCACTATATGAATCAAATTGTGATCCACTTGCATCTTCCTCTCCCTCCCAATCCCAGAACCTTGGAGCATCCTTAGTGGAAAGCTTCTCAGCTTTATATGTCTGAAATTTAATAATATGAGCTCCAGCTTTCGCTGCTTCCGTCACTAAACGCTCTGCATAATCCATTCTACCTAGATGGTTAACTCCCGCCTCGGCAATAATTATTGGCTCGCCACTACCAATAGAAACTTTTCCAATTTTAAACATATGACTCTCTCTCTCCTTTTAATAAAATATTAAATCAATTATAATTCAATGCAATTTAATCCATAGCGAATAGCCACATTTTTCCAAGCTGACGCTCGTTCAGGATTTAATGTTAGATTTTTACTATGAATATAGTATCGATACAATGCAATAGGCATATAAAAATACTTACACTTATGAAGTATAATCATCCTAGCCAATAAATCAAAATCCTCACAATTCCTTATCGTTTCATCGTACTGTCCAACACTATCCAATATTACTCGACGAAACAAAATTCCTGCACCATGGCGATATATCATATGATTACTATCAAGTTTAACTAATTTTGTTTTTTGTCCAAAATTATCAACACGAATATGGTCACAAACTACAAAATCAATATCACTATTTGCTTCCAATATTGACGACATATACATTACTGCCATTTGATTTAAAAAATCATCTGAATCAACGCGCATAAAATAATCATATTTAGAATTTTTTATCGCTATATTTGAGGCAGTAGAAATACCTAGATTTGAAGGAATTTCAATATATTTTATAGATTTACCAAAACTTTTACAAATTTCTTTGGTATTGTCTGTCGACCCATCATTAACAACGATAACTTCAATCTTAGTATTTATAAGCACTTGATTTAAACAGGATCTTATTGCTCGATCTATATAATCGGCACCATTATAAACACATATAGCTAAACTAACTCTGATCATATCGCTCTAAACCTTTCATAAAATCATAAAATGTGTGTGATATGGAAAAACCCTGACTTACGACAAACTTCAGTCTTTTAAAATCCAATATATCATCCAAATCAAATTTCCCATCCCGTTCAATATCTATTTTAGGTTTTACAAAATCAGACTTGTACTCATTTGAGTAATATTTTGGCGTAATGTGTTCTGATTCATAATCAGTATATCGTTCCTGCGCATACCTATTAAATGTTTCTGTTGAAAAGACCTCAACTCCAAATCCAAATGGGATTAATTTTCGACTATTTAAATCACTTCGATGGTTGTAAGCAAGATCACAACTGTGATTTATAAAGTGTTCTATAGCCTCGTCTATGAGTAACGGACACACCAATGGTCGGTCAGCACAAACTCTCACAAGAATTGTCTTTTTATATTCAGAGCTAACTCCATAAAATCTGCGTAAAACATTATTTTCAGAACCTCTATACACGCAAACACCTTTACTTTTCAAATAATCAGCAAGTGGGTCATCAGTAGATGTTTCAGGAATCGCAACAACTACTTTATCTATTAATTTTGACATAGAACAACGAGAAACAACCCAGTCAATAACTGGAATACCGCCTAGTAAAACGAGACTTTTCCCTGGCAAGCGTGATGATCCCATTCGTGCTTGTATGATAGCAATTTTATAACTCATTACACCACACGCATCCAAAATAATCAGTATACATTTTCTGTAAATAGAGGTTTAATTTTATTATCTTAATCTTGTTTTCTGTTCTCATTTTATTGACCAGCTTTCTACATCCTCAAAAGTCCCAATTCTTTTTATTTTTCCATTTTCAAGCTCCACAATTCTATCGCAATTTTTTAATGTGCTTATCCTGTGAGCTATTATCAAAATAGTATAATTCCCATTTAAACTATAAATATTCTCCATAATTTTTCCTTCTGTTTTACTATCTAGTGCGCTTGTAGCCTCATCCAACACAATAAGCATTGAGTCTTTGTATATGCACCTTGCTATTCCTAACCTTTGCCTTTGTCCGCCTGACAATAACGATCCATTTTCTCCGACTTTGGAATGCATACCCCCTCTGTCATCTACAAATGCATCAAGACAAGCAATTTTTAAAGATTTACTAATTGAATTAGAGTTACTATTAATAATGCCAGACCCAAATGCAACATTTTGCGAAAAATCACTATCTGTAATGTAAGGAAATTGTGATAAATGTGATATTTTCTCATGCCAATTCTGTATATTTGTTTTTATATCAATACCATCTACCAATACTTGACCGCTTGTTGGACTTATTAAACCCATAATAATATCAAGAATAGTACTTTTCCCACTGCCAGTATCACCAACGAATCCTATTTTTTCACCTTTGCCTATTATTAAAGAAATATCTTTCAAAATCAAATCAGTGCCTTGATAGCAAAAGTCAATATTCTTTAGTTCAATACTATTATCGAAACTCAGATTTGTATTTAATACATTTGTATTTACATTTTTACTCTGAACTTTCAACATATTTAAAACATCATCTAGAGCTTTTTGATTGCTTGTAATATTTGCCCAACTCCTATAAGTTTGATTGATATACGGTAATATTCTTTGAAACGCAATAGCTAAAGTTGCGAAAACTGGAATTAATGCATTCTTATCATACTCAGGTGAAAAATGAATGTAATATACAGCTAACCACAATATAAGAACCACACTAAGGGTTTCCACTAAATATCTAGGAAATTGCCCAAGTAGTATATTTAACGCCTGTTTATTACGCAGCCTCTTATCTAAAGAGTTGTATTGTTGTTCAAAAAAATTAAAACTATTTGTCAAAATTATATCTTTAATAGTCCCTAATGACTCTTGTAAGGATTTCACCTGTAACGTTTGATTTTTTGATACAACAATACTATTTTTCTGTAACGTTGATTTAAATAAATAAATAATAATTAAATACATTGATAAAATAGAAGAAAGCATTATAAAAACAAATTTTGATGCAACAGATACCCAAATCAAAACCCCTATTATTATCAAAAGCATGATTATTGAACCAATAATCGCAACAACTGGATAGATTAAATTTTGAATAACATTGTTTAATTTTGTAGCTATATTGGAAATTGCGCCGCTACTATTATCTATAGAAAAGTCTTGATATGGCTTATGAATCAAATTACTGTACGCCCTAATACTTATACTATGTCCTAAATTAAAAGCAAAGTTAGCGCTATATCGTATAATAACAATCCTAAAAATTACAGACAATACAGTTACAGAAATAAAGCTATACATCAAAAATAAAATAGTATCGTCAGAATTAGTTATAGAGAAAAATTCCAATATAGCTTTAATATATTTAATTTCTAGAAGTACACTTTCATCAAATAATATTGTAATTAAAGGAAATACTAGACTAATTGAGAATACCTCTAACAAAGAGCCAAAAATATATAAAAATACAACAAAAATTAGCTTTATTTTTTCATTATAAGAAATATTTTTATAAAGCTTTATTAATGTGTCATACATTACAACTTATTCCCTATTACAATATTAGCATGTTCAGATGCAGCTTCACTGTGGCTTCTCGCTACCTTTCTATATTTATCTCTTAACACCTGACCTTTATCCAGAATATAGTCAACATTTTGAATGATATTGTCAATATTACTTCTTAAATCAGTTGGATCAATGGCTAAAGGCATAATCCCTTCAAATAATCGAGATAGGCCGACAATCTTATGTGATGTAGTATTGAATGGAATACATGGACAACCAGCCTTAGCGGCGAAAATTAGATGATGATATCTTCCAGAAATCAAGAATTTAGATTTAGATAAGATATACATTACGTCGCTATATGTATATCTCTTATCTATAAGAATAGCGTCCGTCTCTTTGGCCAAATTACTTAAAAATTGGTCTTCAATATCCCTTGCAAGTATGACAATTTTTGGTGTTTTTCTCTTAACCTTGTTTATTAAGTCTACAATAGCAGATTGAGATTTAGTATTCTTATAATCAATTGGCAACATGGAAGTACTGAAACAAAAAAAATCTTCATCTAAATCTAACCGGTTAATTAGGTCACTACTGGATGTTAAGCTAGCTTCTACAGAAAATGCAGAATCTGGTACAACTCTAAGTTTTTCTTTTAATTTTGGATAAATTGATATTAAGTTATCAAATGACTCTGGTTCACGCAAACTAACGCCATCAATTTGTAAAAATGTCTTATTTATCATAGCAGGCATAATCGAATCTACAGAGGTTATTGTTACACTTCCATTTAAAAAATACGATTTTTTATTTAGCCTATTACTTGACAGCCACAATAAAAATAACGCCCTCATGGCGCTCCTATTATTTCTATAGGTACTCCCCTCTGCATTGTAGACAACTACATCTGATTTTTCGATAAGTCTTAATATGGTTTTCGATCCTTGTGTTATTTCACCCTTTATCCACTTGTCGGCTGTAAAATCAAACTCATCCGTAACTCTTGGAATTTCAATATTTTCTTTAAATAAGCGACTCGCTACTCGACTGTTTCTGTTGAAAAGTCTTTTATTAAAAATTTTAGGATCAAAAGAATAATTTTTTATAAGAATTGAATGTGGCAAATAAAGAAACTCCACGTTGTCTATTTTTTGCTTTAATATATTGATAATTCCATCTGTTGCAGCCTGTATCCCCCAATTTGAAAATTTTTTACCGTCATTAAGAATTAATATTTTAGTATTTTTCATTGTCCTTTTTCGCTTAGTATTATATTTATAAATTCTCTAACAACTCCATCACCACCATTTTTTGAGAGTTGTAATATATTTGGTATGGATTTAACATCAGTTTGAGAGTTTTTAGGGCATGCAGACAACCCAGCACGTTCAAGTAGCTCTTTACAATTTACATCATCTCCAATATAAGCAATTTCTTCAAGAGAAATCCCTTGATCCTTGCAGATGTTCATTGCAATATCTAACTTGCCATCATGCTCTAAACCTTGATACAAAAAATCAACTTTAAGTTTTTTCGCTCGATTTTTTACTATATCTGTATTCTCACTTGTGATAATCCCTGTTTTAATGCCTGCCAACCTTAAAAGCTCAAACCCTTTTCCATCATGGGTATTAAATTTTTTAAATTCTTCACCATTTTCTCCATAATACATGCCAGCGTCAGTGAGAGTTCCATCAACATCTGTAAGAAATAATTTTATTTTTTTGTAAGGCGCTTTGTTCAATATATGCTTATACATCAAAGATTCAGCAACAATCCAATCATCATCTTCATCAATTTCAATAGAATTGAAATCCTCCATTTCATAAATAGATATATTCCCACTTAATCTATTATTATCTTTTTTTATATTTCCAATACTGTTAATATAAAAAGCACCATTCTCCATTAGTAACCCTTGAAAATCTTGCCTTCTAGGTCGATTAGTGAAGTCATAATTAATCGGGGCACCATCAACACCCCAAAAGAATCTTTTGGTTCTTACACAAGTGAGTAATGAATCTTTTTTATCTTTAATTAGAATTTGAATCGCTTTATCAAAATCTCTTGCTTGTGTAAGCGGCGAAGTGGCCTGAACTAATAAAAACAAATCATCATCTTTAAAGTCATTTTTATTAATAAATTCTATCATTACAGACTCAGTACTAGACTTGTCAGTAGCGTTTTTGTTATCTCTTCTATAGGTTATAACTTTTGAAAATAAAAAGTCATTCACTATAGATTCTATCTCCTCACAATCAGTAGCTACATAAACAATATCAATACTTTTTGAGTCTTGTAATGACTTAAGATTCCAATACACCAAAGGCTTTTTACAAAATATTTTTATATTTTTAAATGGTATTGACTTACTTCCACATCTAACAGGAATAAATGCTATATTCATGCTTACTATTTCTGATTTTTTAATTTATCACGCTGAACTTGTTCAATAGGAAGTATTTCACTATCCTTAAAGTGTAGCGCTTCATGAGCAGCATTCAAGTCCCTCACAAGTTTTTGTAGACCTTGCGGCTCTAATGAGGCGGAATGATCTGTGCCCTTCCAGGTTCTGTCTTTTGTAAAATGCCTTTCAATCCATTTCGCACCTAACGTATACGCAGACACATCTAATGCAACTCCTAGATGATGCCCTGAAAACCCTATACTATTCACCCTATCTCCATAATTATCATAAAGCCAATTTATTTCCAATAATGCGACATTTTTTGCTGGAACAGGATATCCCGATGTGCAAGAATATATTAATAGTCTTGTCTTGGCTTGACCTGCCTCCTCAAAAAATAAAACAATTTCTTCCACTTCTTCTTTTGTAGTCATACCGATAGAAAGTTGAACCTGCCCTTTAAATTCATCTCTAAGAACCTTTAGCATATCAAAATTATTATTACAGGCCGATGGAACTTTCAAAAACTCAGGCTCAAAAGTTATCATTTCTTTGGCACTAGTTACATCCCATACAGAAGTGGAATAAACAATTCCTAAACTATCACAATACTCTTTTAACTCTCGATTTTGATTAACATCAAATTCTAGAAATTCCCTATGCTCTCCATAAGTGCTACCATATGAATTTTCAGAAACCGGATGTGGCGTGTCGTACTGCTCTTGTGTTAATAACTCTGGATTGTTTCTTTTTTGAAATTTAACATATCCCACTCCAGCTTCTTTTGCTAATAGGATAAGCTCTTTTGCAATATCCATACTTCCCATATGATTGCAGCCAATTTCTGCTATCACTTTTGGTGATTCATAATTAAAATTAAATGCCATGATGCGATCTCCTTTAAATTGTATTAAATTCTATTGTATTTATCTTGATATCGAACAATATCATCTTCCCCAAAATACTCTCCTAACTGAATTTCAGAAAAAACAATATTCCGTTTTGTGTTGTTTATTACTTGATGCTAACAGCCTTTTGGTATGCAGATGTATTTTCCTGGGTAGATGTTAATTACCAATTCACCTAAAATAACTTTGCCATTATTTTTTTCTTGTATTTTCTTTTATCACTTCAATATATTTTCTTATAGAGTGACTCTCTCTCCATCCAAGTTGTTTAGTCTTATCACATACAACCTGAGCACTCATTCGATTACCCTTTCTCTCTGGTAACATTTTTATCTCACTATCAAACATGTTTGCTATATCTAATATTGAAAACGACTCCGAGCAACCTATGCCATAATTATCACCATTTCCTTTTTTTCCCACCATGATAAGACCAGAGATAATATCATCAATATGCGTAAAGTTTCTCACTTGAGTGCCAGGGCTTACAATTGTCAAAGGCTGCCCATTCTTATATTTTTCTTTAAATAGTGCGACCAAGGTTGCATATTTTCCTTTAGATATTTCTCTCCCCCCGTAAACATTGTAAAAATATGTAATTGCATATTTAATTCCAAACCAGTCTCCATAATTTTCAACTAATTCTGTATTTGAAGCCTTTGTCCATGCATATGGACTCTGAGATCTTCCAAGACCACCATCTCCAAATTTAGTGCTACTTCCAGCGTAAACCAGTTTTGAGTCAAATTTTCTACAAAATTGTAACACAGCAAAAATACCATCTTTATTACTACTCCATACCTTTTCGATATCATCGAAGCTTTGCTCAACTCTTGAATATTCACCAAGATGATAAATAATATCTGGATTGCAATCAATGAGACTATCTATATTCTTAGTATTTCCTTGAATATATACTACCCCATTAATATGATTTTCTTTCTTTCCAGTTGAATAATTATCCAATGAATAAATACTGTTATCTGCATCTCTTACCAGCTTCTCACAAAGATGACTACCAATAAATCCTGCACCACCTGTTACTAATATTTTCATATAATAATTTTTATTTTCAATGTGTTGTTTTGTTGTTTATTTAACTAGTCTGAGTTAAATAAATCTCTTGTGTAAACCTTAGCTTTAACATCTTGCAATTCGCCTACCATTCTATTAGCAACAATCACATCACTTATTTGCTTAAAGTCTTCTAAGTTAGCAATAATCTTTGAATGGAAGAACTCTTTCTCACCCTGTTCTGTAAGAACCGGCTCATAAATAACCACTTCAATGCCTTTAGCTTTAATGCGCTTC
>Ga0233443_1001931_pt1 | contig 16827 bp, 16 predicted proteins | sample SI_123_September_2_FD_182784 | JGI IMG/M metagenome (GOLD analysis project Ga0233443, IMG submission 182784) | Seawater microbial communities from Saanich Inlet, British Columbia, Canada - SI_123_September2016_200_MG | ecosystem: Environmental > Aquatic > Marine > Inlet | place: Canada: British... | reverse complement strand
CTAACGGTGTGGATAAGGCCTTGCCAAGTAATTGCTGCATATTTTGAGACTTTCTTTGGTCGGAGAATCTCAAAGTATGAATCACTTCAGGGCTTTATCCTATTAAGTCGGGTACTGTGATCTGAAATATAGAGACAAAATATATTGGATGTTGAACAGCTAAAAACGGTGCGACGGTATGTCACAAGTATTGACCCATTCCTGAGCTTGACTCCAACAGCCTTGATCAGTCGAATGGGCCACATGACTAAAGTCAAATATTTACGCCTCGTTTGGCGCGAATTTCGTAGAGTAATTTCAGAGTAAACAGGTTTACTTTTTGAGACAAAATTGCGCAAAAACAATTAGCTGGATGTTTTCAATGACTTGATTATCATTGAAAATGCTTTAGTCAACGAGACAAGATCGCGGGTGCCGACTGACATCATTTTCGGCCCCGAAATGGTGGATATACGAAAGGACGATAGCGTGAGCTCAATAGCTGATGCGGCACCTTCCGGTGCTTCTGGCGCTGCGGTGTCAGATTATGCAGGATACCAGGATTCGGTTATCCGGTTTCTGACAGTCGCAAGTGTTTTCTGGGGGGTCGTGGGTTTCCTCGTCGGCCTGGTCATTGCGTCGCAACTGGCATGGCCGAGCCTGAACTTAGCCTTGGAATGGACCAGCTTTGGCCGTCTGCGGCCGCTGCATACATCTGCCGTAATTTTTGCCTTTGGCGGAAACGTATTGCTGGCCAGTTCCTATTATTGCGTGCAGCGCACCTGCCAGGCCCGCCTTTGGGGCGGCAACCTCGGCTGGTTTGTCGCCATTGGCTATCAGATATTTATCGTCATGGCCGCGCTCAGTTATGTTCTGGGGATTACCCAGGGCAAGGAATACGCTGAACCTGAATGGTTTGTTGATTTGTTCCTGACCGTTGTCTGGGTGGGCTATTTTCTTGTTTTTGTTGGCACCCTGGCAAAGCGCAAAGAGCCTCATATCTATGTGGCCAACTGGTTCTTCCTGGCTTTCATCGCCACGGTCGCTGTGCTGCACATCGTCAACAATCTGGCAATTCCGGTTTCCTGGACCAAAAGCTATGTGGTCTGGGCAGGTGTTCAGGATGCGCTGACCCAGTGGTGGTATGGCCACAACGCAGTGGGCTTTTTCCTGACCGCCGGTTTCCTTGGCATCATGTATTATTTCATTCCCAAGCAGGCCCAGCGTCCGGTTTATTCCTATCGCTTGTCCGTGGTTCACTTCTGGTCCCTGGTCTTTATGTATATTTGGGCCGGTCCTCACCACCTGCACTACACAGCCTTGCCGGAATGGGCACAAACCGTAGGCATGGTGTTCTCGGTGATGCTGTGGATGCCCTCCTGGGGTGGCATGATCAACGGCATGATGACGCTGTCGGGTGCCTGGGACAAATTGCGGACTGATCCGATCCTGCGCCTGATGATCACATCAATCGCCTTCTACGGCATGAGCACTTTTGAAGGCCCGATGATGTCGATCAAATCTGTGAACGCTCTTAGTCACTATACGGACTGGACCATTGGCCACGTGCATTCCGGTGCCCTTGGCTGGGTTGGCTTCGTCAGCTTTGGTGCGATCTATTATCTGGTGCCAAAACTTTGGAACCGCGAGCGGCTTTATTCAGTACGCCTGGTCAACACCCACTTCTGGGTCGCGACCATCGGTATCGTGCTTTACATCACAGCCATGTGGGTATCCGGCATCATGCAGGGTCTGATGTGGCGGGCCTACGATTCGCTTGGTTTCCTGCAATATTCTTTTGTCGAAACCGTGCAGGCCATGGAGCCTTTCTACATTATCCGTGCGGCAGGCGGTGGCTTGTTTGTCATCGGCGGATTTATCATGGCCTACAACGTCTGGCGGACGATCAGGGGGGATTTGAAAGACGAAGCCCCCATTGGTGCGGCATGAGTGGACAGGACGGAGTATAGAAAATGAAACACGAAGTCTTTGAAAAGAACTCAATCCTGCTGCTGATCGCAACGCTGATTGTGGTTTCCATTGGTGGTATCGTTGAACTGGTTCCCCTGTTTTTCATGGAAAGCACCATTGAAAAGGTCAAGGGTATGCGACCCTATTCGCCGCTTGAGCTGGCAGGTCGTAACATCTACATCCGGGAAGGCTGTTATACCTGTCACAGTCAGATGATCCGCCCGTTCCGTGACGAAGTGGAACGCTATGGTCATTACAGCCTGGCTGCTGAAAGCATGTACGACCATCCTTTCCAGTGGGGGTCAAAACGGACCGGTCCTGATCTGGCCCGTGTCGGTGGCAAATATTCTGACGACTGGCATGTCGCCCATATGATCAATCCACAAAGCATCGTGCCGGAATCGGTCATGCCGCAATATCCGTTCCTCGCCAAAAACGCCTTGGACTATAAAGGTATTGGCGATCACCTGAGTGCCCTGCGCACTTTGGGCACACCTTATGATGATGCCATGATCAAGAATGCCGAGGCTGATGTTGTGGCCCAGGCCTCCGGTGATGAAGACGAAGCCGAAGGCATGATGTCACGATACGCCAAGGCTCATGTGGCAGATCCGGATGGTAATCCAAAGATGATTTCTGAACTGGACGCCTTGATCGCCTATCTGCAAATGCTGGGTACACTGGTGGATTTCGACAGCTACAAACGGGCAAGTCAGGAATAGGAGAGCAAGCTTATGACCTATGAAGCCGCCAGAACCTTTTCCGGTTGGTTTGGCCTGATCCTGTTTATGACGCTGTTTATCGGTGTTGTTTTCTGGGCCTTTCGGCCGAAAAACAAAAAGAAACTTGAGGCCTATGGGTCTATTCCGCTGCGCGATGACGACGACGAGAGGGTAAATTAATGCCAACAAAAATTGAAAAAGACATTGTGTCGGGACAGGATACGACCGGGCACGAATGGGATGGCATCAAGGAACTGGATACCCCGATCCCCCGTTGGTGGTGGTACACCCTTTGGGCCACAGTTGTTTTTGCGGCTGTTTATGTTGTGCTCTATCCGGCCATCCTGCCAGGTGGTCCCACAAAGGGCCTGTTGGGCTGGAGCCAGTACAAGGTTCTGGCTGACGATCAGGCGGCAGCGACTGCCGCCCAGAAAGGCATGCGCGATAAAATCACCAGTGCCGAACTTGGTGCCATCAGCGAAGATGCAGATATGTTGAACTTTGCCATGGCCGGTGGCCGGGCGGCCTTCGGTGATAACTGCGCGCCCTGCCACGGTTCCGGTGCCCAGGGCTTTGTGGGTTATCCCAACCTGAACGACGATGAATGGTTGTGGGGCGGGAAGCTGGAAGATATTACGACGACCATCCGATACGGTATTCGCACCACACACGAAGATTCACGCTCTTCAGAAATGCCGGCCTTTGGTGTCGATGAGATGCTGGACGCCAAACAGATTGACGCTGTTGCAGACTATGCGCTGTCCCTGTCGTCATCGTCTCCGGCCGTTGGGCCAGGGGCTGCGATTTACGAAGAAAATTGTGTTGCCTGTCATGGCGACACAGGCCAGGGCGACAAAGAACAGGGTGCACCTTCCCTGAAGGATAAAGTCTGGCTATATGGCGGCGACAAGGCAACCGTCGTGCAAACGATTAACGGCTCTCGCAAGGGTGTTATGCCTGCCTGGGCGGGACGTCTTGATGAAGCAACCATCAGGTCTTTAGCCGTTTACGTCCACTCTTTGGGTGGTGGCAAGTAAGAATTTCAGCTTGACCCCGGACCCTGACATCATAAGTTGATGTCAGGTGGGGCGGGCTTGATCGACACTTTAATGATTAACCGGATATCGGCCCCCGTATAATTACTTGAGGGGCCGATGTTCATTTTAACGGAAATACCATGAGCGGCTCTGACAGCGCAGGGGACTCTTTTTTTGCGGATTGGGTGAACGTTTACCCAAAATCCGTGAAGGGTAAGTTTCGCCGTCTTAAATGGATATCCTTAAGCATATTGCTGGGCGTCTATTATTTGGGTCCATGGCTCAGGTGGGACCGGGGTGATGATGCACCGGGGCAAGCGCTGATTGTCGATCTGACCAGCCAGAAAGCTTATTTTTTCTTCATCGAAATATGGGCGCAAGAAGTTTATTACTTCACGGGCGTTTTGATCATCGCTGCTATTTCGCTGTTCTTTGCCACCGCCCTGGCCGGACGTGTCTGGTGTGGCTATGCCTGCCCGCAAACAGTTTGGACCGACCTTTTTATGTGGGTCGAACGTCGCATTGAAGGCGACCGGGCTGCCCGCATGCGCCTCGATAAAGCCCCCATGAGTTTCGGTAAAGCCATCAAGAAAATCAGCAAACACGTCGCCTGGGTCTTTATTGCCTTTGCCACTGGTGGCGCATGGGTATTCTATTTTAATGACGCGCCAACCCTTGCTGTCGATATTTTGACGGCGAATGCGTCTTTCACGATCTACGCTATTGTTCTCTCTCTGACCGGATCAACCTACCTTATGGCGGGCTGGGCCCGTGAAGCCGTCTGTACCTACATGTGCCCCTATGCCCGTTTTCAGGGTGCCATGCTGGATGATGACAGCCTGGTGGTGACCTATGATGAAACGCGCGGCGAAGCGCGTGGTGCCCACAAAAAAGGAACAAGCTGGGAAGGCCGTGGCGATTGCATCGATTGCAACGCCTGCGTTGCTGTTTGTCCCACCGGCATTGATATTCGCGATGGCCTGCAACTGGAATGTATCGGTTGTGGCCTTTGTGCCGATGCCTGCAACAACATTATGGACAGGGTGGAACGTCCGCATGGACTGATCCGCTATGACACCCTGCGGATTATGAATGCCCAGGCCGAGGGCAAGGATCCGAAATACCATCTCGTTCGCCCGCGCACAATTGTATATACCCTGATCCTTTTGATCGTTTGTATGATCATGCTGGCGGCTCTGGTTTTACGAACTGATACATCGGTGAATTTACTGCGCGACCGCAATCCATTGTTTGTGACGCTTGCAGATGGCTCAGTGCGCAACGGCTACACGGTAAAAATCCTCAATATGAAGCGCGAGAATCGAACCTATCACATGCGTCTGGCCGGGGTGAAAGGTGCCCGCATGACTGTCATCGGCCACGCCAAGACACCCGTTGAGGAAATCCGCTTGAACGTCCGGCCGGATTCGGTCAGCACATTCCGGGTTTTTGTCTATGCAGCACATTCTGCCCTGACAGCTGATTCCAACGAGATGCGATTTGTCGTGACAGAAGAGCAATCACAGCGGATCATGAAACATGAAACGACCTTCCGGGGACCAGTGAAATGAGCATGCCGACAGATCCTTCCAAAACTGAGGGGCCGACAGGTCATCGCTTTGGCTGGCAGCGCGCCTGGCCTTTGTGGATCCTTTCCGGATTTTTCGGTGTTATCTTTGCTGTAAATGGCACCATGGCTTATCTGGGGGCGATTTCCTTTACCGGTCTGACAACAGAGCAGGCCTATGAAAAGGGCCGCACCTACAACACGGAGCTGGCCCGTATTGAAGCCCAGAAGAAACTGGGCTGGATAGCCGATCTGCAAACGGTACCGCTTGTGGCTGAAGGTCGCCACTTGATCGAGCTGAGCTTGACCATGTCCCAAGCCGACAAAAAACCGCTCACCAACGGCAAAGTCAAAGCCCTTTTGGTCCGACCCACTCATGAAGGTTATGACCAGAAGGTTGCACTGATTGAAACAATGCCAGGGACCTACATTAGTAATGTCGAACTGCCCCTGGCCGGGCAATGGGAAGTCCGTGTTGAACTGACCGCACCCGGTGGCGAGTTCCGCTTTGCCCAACGGATTTCGGTTGATTGATGAAGATGCCGACCTGTTCATCCGTCCGGCGTCGAGGAATACTGAATGCCCAAAATTCACTCACTCCGTCATACCGCACTTGATGCGGTATCTACGCGGCTGAATCGGGCGCGGCGTGACGGAATGATACCCATAATATTCGACGCATGGACCCCGTATCAAATACAGGGTGACGGAACGTGTGTTGGCAAACACCTGACAAGACCACAAAGGACGCTCCATCAGGCGGGCGCAAATGATGAGCAATCCTGACTGCAGCCACTGCGGTCTGCCTCTTGGCTCCTTAGGTGAGGTTATTCCCGGTCCCACACCGGACCTGAATTTTTGTTGTCCGGGTTGTGCCGCGGCGCATGATCTGGTTGCCGGGTTGGGCCTCGATCAATATTACCAGCGCCGGGTTCTGGATAATGATGCCCGGCGGATCAAGCCAGACGACAGCCAGGATGGTCTTGAATTCTCCCTGTACGTGGAAGAAAAAGAAAAGTCCGGTCATCCCCAATCAACCTTGTCTTTGGTCATAGACGGTTTTCACTGTGCCGCTTGTGGCTGGCTGATTGAGCAAGTCCTGGCCCGCGATTCAAGGGTCACGTGGGGTCGCGTCAATATGACGACGCAACGCCTGAATGTCACATGGACCGGTCCGGCGACCCTCGCCAATGATATCCTCGCCCCCATCCAAACCCTGGGGTATCGGCTGTTTCCCTTTGATGTGGAGCGGGTAGAGGCCGAACGTCTTGCCCGGGAAACTGACTTGCTGAAGGCCATGGGGGTGGCCGGATTTGCGGCCGCCAATGTGATGCTGTTGTCTGTCGCCATCTGGGCCGGATACAGCCAGGGCATGGGCCCGGCGACGCGGGGGTTGATGCACTGGATCTCGGCGTTGATTGCCTTGCCAGCGGTAGTCTATGCGGGCCGGTCTTTTTTCAGATCAGCCCTGACAGCCCTGGCGGCCCGGCGCGTCAATATGGATGTGCCGATCTCATTGGCTGTGATCCTGACATCCGCCATGAGTTTGTTTCAGGTTATCACCGGGGCCGAATACGCTTACTTTGATTCCGCTGTTGGTCTGCTGTTCTTTTTGCTGATCGGGCGCTATCTGGATTCCAGGGCGCGCAGTCGGGCGCGCTCGTCGGCGGCTCATTTGCTGGCCCTGACAGCCCGGCCCGTTACTGTGATCAAGACCGATGGCACCACGATGAGTATGCGCCCGGAAGCAGTCGCGCATGGCATGACCGTTCTAACGGCAGCCGGGGAACGCATTTCAGTTGATGGCACGGTTCTGCAAGGGGCCAGCGACATCGACCAAAGCCTGCTGACGGGTGAGACCTTGCCTGTGGCCGTGACCACGGGTGATCCCGTATATGCCGGCACATTGAATGTGGGCCAAGCCCTGCAAATTCAGGTTACCGCTTCGTCGTCAGAAACAGCCCTGGCGGAAATCGTGCGGCTGCTGGAACAGGCAGAGGAAGGGCGTGCCCGGCATGTGGAACTGGCCGAACGAATTTCACGCCTGTATGCGCCGGTCGTGCATATCCTTGGCCTCGCCACATTTGTTGGCTGGTTGCTGGCAGGGGCGACCTGGCAAACAGCACTCCTTTATTCCATTGCCGTTCTGATCATTACCTGTCCCTGTGCCCTGGCCCTGGCTGTACCGGCCGTTCAGGTCGTGGCGGCCGGGCGCCTGATGCGTCGCGGCATTTTACTCAAATCGGCGACGGCGCTGGAACGTCTGGCCGACGTTGATGCCATAGCCTTCGACAAGACAGGGACCTTGACCATCGGCCAACCAACCTTGTCCGGAGACTATCAGACGTTTGATCTGCAATTGGCCATGAACATGGCTGCCGCCAGTCGCCACCCACTTTCCCGTGCTCTGGTGCGGGCAGGGGCTGCTCGCGGGCTGGTCGTCGATGTAACAAAGGCCTGGACCGTTGAGGAAATCGCGGGTGGCGGATTGCAGGCGATGGTCGATGGGGAAACCTGGAAGCTTGGCAGCCAGCAGTTTTGTGCGGTGTCAGATCAATGTCTTGAACGCGCAGGGACAGCAGAAAATACAGGGCCACAACTCTGGTTTTGCCGACTTGGCCTGGAACCGGTTTGCTTCCGCTTTGAAGATGAATTGCGGACCGACGCTGACCAGGTGGTCGGGCAACTGGCCGGGATGGGCTATTATCTATCTATTCTGTCCGGCGACAGGACTGCTGCGGTTAAAGCTTTGGCGACCCGGCTTGGTCTGTTCGACTGGTTGGCCGAGCTGTCCCCGGGGGACAAATATCAATGGCTGACGGATAAAGCAGCGAAGGGCCAAAAGGTCTTGATGGTTGGTGATGGCTTGAATGATGCGCCCGCCCTCGCTGCAGCCCATGTATCCCTGTCGCCAGCAACAGCAGCAGATATCAGCCAGGCAGCGTCGGATGCGGTGTTCCAGGGAGATAAATTACTGCCGGTGCAGGAGGTTTTGACAGTCGCTAAACGTGCACAGACGATCATTTGGCAAAATATCGGTTTTGCCTTTGTCTACAATGGCATATGTATACCATTTGCTGTCGCCGGGATGGTCACACCCCTGTTTGCGGCGGCAGCCATGTCTATTTCCTCAATTATAGTCTTGACGAACAGCCTCAGATTAGGGAAGATTCAATAGTCACAGCCGAAAATAGTATGCAATGGTGGGAACCACATTTAGTAGACGGGGCGAATAACATGGAAAATCTTGTATATTTAATTGTAATTGCTCTGGGTTTGGGTGGATTGGGCATCTTCGGCCTGTTCTGGTCAATCCGCAGCAGCCAGTATTCTGACATGGACGGTGCGGCAAACCGAATTCTTTATGATGACGAATTTGACTCGACACCAAAAGCTGGCGCTGAATAAGCCGGTCCGGATAGATTGTCAGATTTAAGCGACTGAAAATCAATTTTCGGTTGAAGATGTTGGTGTATCTGTGTCTGCTATTATCTTTTCTGCTATTATCTTTTCTGCCATTATCTTTCAAGACTGATATTTTCTTTATTTTTCAGTGCTTTAATTCTGCATAGATACTTTCGATCAAATTTCCACTTAACCTTAAAATTGCAGGGATATTTATCCTGGCCCTTTCGTTCGTCTTTTTGCCTATCTATGATCTAAGAGCTATTCCGGTTTAAACGGAATAGCTTCTACTTTGTTTGTTAGCGCATACCATGGGTTTGAAGTAACGCTGCGTTTCCGTGAAACCCGGAAACGCTCAAGTCAATGACTTTGACTGGACGGGCCAGACCAGGCCTTTGGGGAATTTGAATGACGGCTACTGACGTTGATACCAAGGGTGCCTCTGGACCATTAACAATTTCGGTCGACGACCCCTGGTTATGGCTGGCAGCTGGCTGGCGGGACCTTGCCAAGGCGCCTCGTCTCAGTCTGGCCTATGGCGCGATTTTTTCCTTTGGCAGCCTCGGTTTTGTTTCCGGGCTGATCTGGTTGGACCTGCTTTATTTGTTATTGCCTCTTGGCGCCGGTTTCATGTTGGTTGGCCCCATTTTGGCCATTGGCCTTTATGAAGGCAGTCGCCGCCTTGAGGTGGGTGAAAGCGTCGGTTTTTTTGATGTTCTGAACGGCTGCCGGGAAAGCCTGCCACGCATAATGTGGGCCGGTGGCGGGCTAGGGCTGGTGATGTTTGCCTGGATGCAAATCGCCGCCTTGTTATTCATGCTGTTTTTCGGTGATGGCCATTACCCGTCCGAGCCCCACCTGATGTTCGAAATGCTGTTTTATTCGCCACGCGGGCTGGCATTTGTTTTTGTTGGCACGTCAATCGGTGCCGTGATTGCCTTCGTGGTCTTCGCTTTCAGTGCGGTTTCCATGCCTTTGTTGATGGAACGCGATGTCGACTTCATTGCCGCTGGCAAGATCAGTTTTGATGCGGTGCGCTATAATTTGCGGCCCATGTTGCTCTGGGCGGCCCTGATCGGGCTGTTTACCGCGACCGGCATCGTTACACTGTTTCTTGGCCTGATTATTTGCTTCCCATTGATCGGGCACAGTACCTGGCACGCCTATCGTGCCCTGGTACCACGAGAGGTACCAGGAGAAGGCCAGGCTTAACCTGCTTCGCGGGACGCTCTCTTGCGCTCGTGTGGCAACAGCAGGCGTTTGCGCAGTCGAATTGATTTAGGCGTAACTTCAACCAGTTCATCATCCTGAATATAAGTCAGAGCTGCTTCCAGAGCCATTTGACGGTGCGGGCTGAGGCGAACCGCTTCGTCTTTGCCGGACGAGCGCATATTCGTCAGCGCCTTTACCTTCATGGGGTTCACATCAAGATCGCCGGTGCGGGCATTTTCACCAATGATCATGCCCTGATAAACAGGAATACCCGATGTTATAAACAGGTCGCCACGATCTTCCAGGTTCCACAAGGCAAAGGGAACGGAATTTCCTTGCTCGGTTGATACCAGAACGCCATTTTGGCGACGCGGCACATCACCACGCGAGGGGGCATAGGCATGGAACACACGGTTCATGACGCCGGTACCACGGGTATCGGTCATGAATTCAGGGTGATAGCCGATGAGGCCACGGGTGGGGACATGCAAAATAATACGGGTCTTGCTGCCACCGGAAGGGCGCATGTCGAGAAGTTCGGCGCGTCGGACGCCAAGTTTTTCCATAACGACGCCTGAATATTCATCATCCACATCGATCTGGACTTCTTCAACAGGTTCAAGGCGCTGGCCCGTTTGTGGATCGCTTTTGAACATCACGCGGGGACGGCTGATCGACAACTCAAAGCCTTCGCGGCGCATGGTTTCGATTAACACACCCAACTGCAATTCACCGCGTCCGCCAACTTCAAAGGCGTCTCCGGATTCAGTTTCGGTGATCTTGATGGCGACGTTGCCCTCGGCTTCACGTTCCAGGCGATCCCGCAACATACGGGATGTAACCTTGGAGCCTTCTTGGCCAGCCAGCGGCGAATCATTGACCGAAAATGTCATCGCAAGGGTTGGTGGATCAATCGGCTGGGCGACCAGAGCGTCGGTGATTTCCATGGCACACAGGGTATCAGCCACTGTGGCTTTGGTCAGACCGGCAATGGCGACGATGTCACCGGGGCCAGCTTCATCAACAGAGACCCGCTCAATGCCGTGGAAGGCCATAAGTTTGGAAATGCGGGCTTCCTGAAGCAGGGTGCCATCTGCGCTGATGGCCTTGATGACGTCATTGCGTTTGATCGTGCCTTGCGCGATCCGGCCCGTCAAAACACGGCCCAGAAAATCGTCGCGCTCCAGCGTAGTTGCCAGCATGGCGAATGGCAGGGCAGCGGTTTCAGGTGTGGCTGATGCCGGCGCCTTCACGTGGCTCAGGATCAGATCAAACAGCGGATCAAGGTTGTCCTTGGGGCCTTCGGGTGTTTCCGCGGCCCAGCCTTCCTTGGCGGAGGCAAACAACATGGGGAATTCAAGCTGTTCATCGTTGGCATCCAGGGCGACAAACAAATCAAAACATTCGTCATGAACTTCGTGATGGCGGGCGTCGGGACGGTCAGCCTTGTTGACCACAACAATCGGGTTCAGGCCCAGGCCCAGCGCTTTGGCTGTGACAAACTTGGTTTGCGGCATCGGGCCTTCAGCAGCGTCGACCAGGACAACGACACCATCAACCATGCTGAGGATACGCTCAACCTCACCACCGAAGTCGGCGTGACCGGGGGTGTCGATAATGTTGATGCGTACATCGCCGCGCACAACGGAGGTACATTTGGACAGAATGGTAATGCCGCGTTCTTTCTCCAGATCATTGGAGTCCATGACGCGTTCATCCACTTTCTGGTTGTCGCGAAAGGTGCCTGATTGGCGCAGCAGTTGGTCAACCATGGTTGTTTTGCCATGATCAACGTGTGCGATGATCGCAATATTACGCAGTTCCATCTTGTATCCCGGATATAAAAGTAAAGCGCAGGGGCCGAACTAAATGTCCAGACCCCCGCGCAGTTGGCGGCTATATACAGGGTATAGTCCTGGAAAGCAAAGAAATATTGCAGTGCATCAATTAACCATAACTGGCGGACATGCCAAGGGCCGGGTCCATCTGGGTGCCATAGGGCGGGATAGGGTAGCGTAAACCCACTTTTCCAAGGGCCCGCAAGCCTTCAATACCGCGGACAAACTCGTCTGGCGGCATGGCCAGCAACATTTCATCATCGGCAACACCGCCATAGCGACGCTCGGCAAAACAGGGAATGGAAATGGATGTTTCCCTGGTCGCCAGGGCACGCCCCCACGAATCTGAACAGGCACTTTCGCCCGTGATTGTCATGTCATAGCGTTTGTAGCGCTGATGTTGCAGCCCGTTCACAAACAAGATGGTCTGGGCCGGGTTGGCGTAGAACAAAACGATATCCGGCGGGTCGAGCCTCGCGGAACGCAGGGGGGAGACGCACAAACCCTGATATTTCGCCTCAACCCGGATCATTTCATCCTGATGAGCCTTTGACGCATCGCGATTGCCAAACCAGACACCGTCCATGGCTTCACCAGACAGATAGTTCTCGCCAGGCTCGTTCAGACCAACAATACCGCCGCAGTTACTGCCCATGCGCGTGTTTTCATGCACGATGCCGAGCGTAAAACCGGCTGTGCGGGACTGGCCAACCATTTGGCACATGGTGAAATGAAAGTCTTTGGTGGGGGAGCGCAATCCCTTGATCTTGTTCATTTGATCGACGTCTTCAAAGAGTTTCATGCCGATGGGGATGGTTCGGATGCGCAGCGTTTCAATCAACTCCCGTGACAGCTCTTTCAGATTTGCGGCACTGGTATCAAAGTCATTGCTCTGGCTCATGGTTTGATCTTTCTTTCCGGTTTTTGCTGTCCTCATGAAACAGGAAAGCCAGAGGCCCGGCAAGTCATGTCAGGGCAAGTCATGTCAAGGCGAGGCATGGCAAGTGGTGGGCAAGCAAGGAGCGGTCTTCTCCGGGATCAGATTGATGTGCTAACGTCAAAATTAAAGGGAGATCATCATGCGCTTGCGGCAATTTGTATTTGTAGCTGAAAAATTGGAACCAGCGATTGAGGAAATCAGTTCGGTTCTGGGTATCGAAGTCTGTTACCGGGACCCGGGGGTCGCCAAGTTCGGTCTTGAAAACGCCCTGTTTGCAGTGGGCGGCAATTTCCTTGAAATTGTGGCCCCGACCGAAGACGGCACAGCCGCCGGTCGCTATCTGGAACGCCGAAGCGGCGATGGTGGCTATATGGTGATCCTGCATTGCGACGACGCGGTTGCCCAGCGGAACCGCATCAAGTCCTTGGGCATTCGAGATGTCTGGAGCCATGATGGCCCCGAGGCATATGCGACACACTTTCATCCAGCGGACACCGGCGGTGCAATTTTGTCCATTGATTCCATGGCTTCTGCATCTGATTATCATGTCGAGATGGCCAGCTGGGAATGGGCCGGGCCTGTCTGGCAACAACATGTCGACACGACGACCACCAATGCCATTGTGGGCCTGGAACTTCAGGCCGAGGACCCTGACGCCCTGGCCAAAACCTGGTCCGATGTCGTAGACAAACCTTTGGCACTGCGGGCACATGCGCCGTGCATCGGTCTGGATAACGCCATGCTCAGCTTCGTCAAAGCCAAGGACGGTCGCGGCCCCGGCGTGGGTGGATTATTGCTGCAACCACAAAACCGGACAGCGATCATGGCCGAAGCCAACAAACGCGGGCAGCAAACCGGTGACAATAGTTTCATGCTGTGCGGGATGCGCGTGACGTTGATGTAGTGTCCGCGATCAAGTCAGCGGTTCGAGATCGCTTTCCAAAACGGCTTCACGAATTTCTACAGGTGTTGGTGCGGCTTCGGCGCGGGCGGCGTGGCGCAGCAAAGTCGTCAAGGTGATGGACTGCAAGGTGGCGCGGGTCAGGTCTTCGATTTCATCTCCAACCATTTGCAGAGCCCGGCCGATGCCGGTACCCACACTGGCACCGGAAACTTCAAAATCCGAAGCGAGGTTATCTTCGAACAGGGCGACCACATCATACAGGGTGATACGGTTGGGATTGGCAGAAAATTTATACCCACCCCCGGCCCCACGGACCGATTGGATCAAGCCAGCGCGGACCAACTGACGCATAACCTTGGCCAGGTGGTGCACAGATATATCATAAGCTTCGGCAATTTCGCCGGTGGCCAGCTGGACCTCAGGATCACGAGCCAGCTCCAGAACGGCGAACAAGGCGAAGGTTGTTGATTTCTGGATTTTCACAATACTGCCCCATCGTCATCGTCCAGGGAAAACTCCAGCTGGACATAGGGGCCTGCCGTCATGCCGAGACTGCGAAAAAATGACAGGTTCAGGGTATCGCGGCGGGAGACATTGGTCCGCACACTGGCGACGCCGTCGCTGCGAAAGTGGCTGAACATGGCTTGTACCAGGACACTGCCCACACGATGTTCGCGCACGTCCGCTGTAACACCCAAGCCAAAAACCCAGCCACAAGGGGGCGAGCCAAATTCCCAGGCCCGGACCTCACCAAGGGCAAAGCCAACAGTTTCTCCCGCCAGGTCCGCGACCAGCAAATAGCGCTGGTTATCTTCAACACCAACATACTGGTTAAAAATATCTTGCCAGTAGTCAGGTTTTGAAACCCCGCTGGTCTCGGTGTCGAGGTCGACGATGCGTTGGTAATCTCCGGCCATTGCCTGCCTGATCGCCAAAGATGGCGAGGGGGTGGCGAGGGTATCAGGTATTTCGGTATCAGAATGCGACATAAGGGTGATTATATTCCTTTTTTATGCGATACCAAGTCCCTGATTACAATGATTACAAACCGTGGTTTTTCGATACTTATTCCGGAACGACAGCTGTCACTTCAAGCTCGATCTTGCCTGGGTTATCCAGCAGGTCGACGACAAAGATCATGCTCATGGCAGGAAAATGGCTGCCCATGAGTTCTTTCCAGATTTTGCCGATATCCCGGCGAGCGGCCATATAGGCCGGTTTGTCACAGCAAAATGCCGTCATGCGACAGATATGTTCAGGCTTGCCACCGGCTTCGGCGAGAATGGCAATAATATTCAGTAAGGCCTGGCGAAACTGGGGTGCGATTTCTTCTGATTCGAAAACCTGTTCAGCGGTCCAGCCGACCTGACCAGCGAGGAAAACAAGTCTGCCGGGCTTGGCGGCGATACCGTTGGAATAACCGATAGCCGGTTTCCAGCCTTCGGGAAGAAGTACGTCGTGGGGTGTTGTCATTATTTTGTTTCCTTATGGTCATTTTTCCTGATCAGGAACCTTTGCACTCGGTCACTCCGGGGCAAGCCCGGAGTGACGAGGTGTATGGATTTGGTTCCCCTCATTCCTGTAACATGGGCGGGTCCATATCTTCGTCCCAGTCGTGCTCGGGCTTGGGATATTTTTCCAGCCATTTGTGCAGCCACTCAATATGTTCACGCTCTTCCAGTGCCATTTCCGTGGACAGGCTGCGAACCTGTTCGTCTGTTGTATTGTCGGCAATGCGCTGGAAAAAGTCGGCGGCGCGTTCTTCAGCTTTTAAGGACATGGTCAGGGCGTGGTGCGGCGTCATCATGTAATGTGCCTCCATGTCGACGACAGCTTCGGGTGACTGGCCACCTTCCCATTTATATTCCCAAGGTGCGATATGCGGGATCGGCGTATCGCCTGCCTTGTCATCAATCTTGGTGATGTGCTTGCCTTCGATTTCGGCCAGTTTGTGGAACAGTTCAGCCACTTCGGTGTTGTTGTGCACTTCCATCTGTTCTGCAAGATCGGCGTATTGCGAGGCTGCTTCAGCTTCCAGCGCGTGAGCATGGGCGAGAAACTCACCGATGTTGTTAATATCCAGGGTACTCATAATGCGAACTTTCCTTCGAGATCGGCAACCGTAGCCGAAGCGTTACCAATCGGGGGCTGAAAGGCTTCCCGCTCGCCCCGGTAAAGGACGCCAACGTTAAAGCCATCATCGGTCATCAAACGACGGGCCGCGCGGCCCAGATCGTCTGTCGGATCGACCGTTGCGTCATGTACATCATCTTTCCATTCCTTTTGGTCAGGGCGAAAAGTGACGCAGGGGCTAAGGATCTGAACGAAAGAGAAACCTGGATGTTCAATGGCTTCTTTCAACAGCTTGGCCGTGCCGTTCTGGTCGCCAGAAAAACCACGGGCGATAAAGTTGGCACCGGCAGCCAGGGCAATGACCAGGGGACGGAACGGGCTGATGCCCGAGCCGCCGGGGGTCAAGGCATTATCCCAGTCCGGCTCGGTGGTGGGTGAGGCCTGGCCTTTGGTCATGCCGTAAACCCGGTTGTCCATGACCACATAGGTCAGATCGACATTACGACGGCAGGCATGCATGAAGTGGTTGCCGCCAATGGAAAAGCCGTCACCGTCACCACTGGCAACCAGCACGGTCATATCCGGGCGGGCAACCTTCAGACCCGCTGCCAGCGGCAGGGAACGTCCATGCACGCCGTGGAAGCCATAGCAGTCTGTGTAAGCAGGGATGCGCGAAGAACAGCCAATGCCGGAGATCACCGCAACATTTTCCGGATCCAGATTCAGTTCGGAAAAGGCCTTGGTGATGGAGCCGAGGACCGAATAGTCTCCGCAACCAGGGCACCAGACAGGCTTGATGTCGGATTTATAATCACGGGGCGTGTGTTTTGGGGTGATGGCCGTTTCGGCGGTCATGATGGTGTTCCTTCCTTGACCAGAGATACGATGTCGCCGGGGCGCATCGGCAATGGGCCGGGGATGCAATAATGTTCGGCATCTCTGGGCAGATCGATATTGGCGCGCAGATAGCCCATGAATTGGCCGCTGTGGGTTTGTTCAACGACGATGACGCGTTTGGCACCTTCAAGGGCTTTTGTCAGCTGATCCTTTGGTGCTGGCATCAGCAAACGCATGCTGATCATGCGAGCGGCATCGTCCGTACCCGCCAGGTTTTCCAAAGCTTCGAGGACCGGACCTGTGCAACTGCCCCAAGTCAGAACAACGGTATCACCTTCACCG
>Ga0233443_1001928_pt1 | contig 16845 bp, 33 predicted proteins | sample SI_123_September_2_FD_182784 | JGI IMG/M metagenome (GOLD analysis project Ga0233443, IMG submission 182784) | Seawater microbial communities from Saanich Inlet, British Columbia, Canada - SI_123_September2016_200_MG | ecosystem: Environmental > Aquatic > Marine > Inlet | place: Canada: British... | reverse complement strand
TTCTCCTTTTATTGTATGCCTACATACTTTGAATTGTCGGCATCGTATAAATCCTCTAGCTTTTCGTCTCTTTCGAGCCTTAAATGCTCTACTTTTATACATTCCGCTCCCCACATACTAGCTAATTGACTTCCTACCTCCTTTAATAAGTCTTTCTCTGTGTGTTTTGATCTAAATTCACATGAAAATACATCTCCATGCTCAATACAATGAGCTACATACGATAATTGCTTTTCCATGTTATTCTCCTATTCTTTTTTGATTGTATTCTAAAATTTCAAGAGGCACACTCTCGATCTCTCCATTGATAGCTGCAAAGTAATCATCTTCTGATCCCCAAACAGTTACCATATCTTCTCCGACAACGATAAATTTATCTAGCTCCCAAATTAGAGCATAGTTACAGTTACCTCCACCATTGAATAATTCTACTTTTTGTACGTTCATTTTGTTAAAAACCCCTCCAAGTCGTAAGATTCTACAGTTATCTTTGTTACTATCACGCTATAGTTGATATGATATAACTTCTTCTTGTTAAGCATCCAATCAGCTATTTCATATACAGAAGCTTCAACTAAATCCTCGTCTCCTAGGTACGAGATATAGATTGTGTTGTAGTCGTAATCAAAGTCATGAATAAAGATGCCTGTAGAGAGCTCAGCCTCTTCTAGCAACTCTTCTATTGAGTTGTATCTGTTATTAAGATAGCTTGCATCAATGTCCAAGAATCCTTCTTGGCAACCATTCTCATAATTATCCTCTTCAGCATAACCTGACCAGCTTGTTTCATATTTAACGTACATGTTTTCTCCTTTTTAAATAGCAAAGATGATTTGCTTTATACCTTCATCAGTATAGAGCTGATGTTTCTCATCTTCATCTAACATTTTTAATTCTACTAATCGTTCTATAGTCTCATCTCGTTCTCCTACATAGTTAGCGTCTTCTAGTTCTACTTCAAGCGTTGTCCACCCTTCATAGTTAGGCATTACAGCCATAAACTCGTCTGTAGCAAGGTTCTCGTAAGCGTCATCTAGTTCTTTTTGTGTCCAGCCTAGTAATCCCTGGTAGGCTGCTTTATATATTGATAGCATCTTTATCCTCCTTAAAATATTTATTAAATTCTTCTATTGCTTTTTCTTTCGAATTGTAATAGAACTTTCTTTGTTTTAGCTGGTCGTCAATGATCTCATAAATCAAGTAACTCCCATCTCTCATAGTCTCAACGACCATAAGTAAGCTCAGCAACCAGATGAGCATCTACACCAATCGGTTGGTACATCTCAATTTCATATTCTGTATGTATTGGCTGGGGTACAATAAAAACCCATCTAGGCATCTTTTCATAAGAAGTCGCTTTCTTATGTTTTGTAATTGCTTTTTGCATATCCTCGTCTGTAGACCAAGTAGTTATAGAAGATACAAAGTAATGAACTTTGTTCTCCATAATCAGTCTACCTTCTTTGTTTAACCAATGCGCCGTTCTTTTATTCATCTCCTTTTCTCCTTGTTAAAGTTCCTTCTTTATATCCATAGACTTGTGTTGCTGCTGTAAGTAAGATTGTTTCAAAGCAATCACGCATTTGTTCATGCAACTGACTAGCTTGAACCCCTGTACATTGCAACGTAAGTGAAGCTAGAGAATCAAATTGACTTCTCCAAGCTTTTTCGTATTCTTCTCTGTTTTTAGCTTTCATAGTTAAGAGATTAAATCAATATTTGTGATAGTTACATCTTTTATTTCGTATTCGTCTAATAACAGATCTTCTGCCTTAGCACCGGCATCATCTTTGTTTTTAGCTTCTACTTCGAGCATACAACCCTCTTCACCATATAAAGTTCTGTCTCCAGCTACTCCAAAGTCATGTTCAATCTCATAAGTGAACTCAGCTTCCACTTCGTATTCTTTTAAAACATCTTTGCGTATATTTGTTCTAATTTGGTGCAGTTTGTTACACCCAAAAGACTCTCCTTCTTTACTAGGTGTCACCATTAGATTTCCAGGCAGTTCATCAATCAAAGTTCTTTCAGAAGCAGTTAATGATAATGCCCAATGCCAAGTTGGCTGTAATTTATTATAGGTAGCGTCTCTATACGCTATTAACATTTGGCTATTTTCTAGTTTTAAGTAAAAGTAGTGAATATCTTTTTCTTTTACTGTTTCTGTTGATGCTTCATACTCTTTTGTAGCCTTTTCTTTTATTTCTTTCATCTTGCTCCTATATTCATGTTGTACATCAGCTACTACAGAATTATTAAATCCTCCAATATGCCATCTATAAATACCTTCAAGACAATCATCGTCTTTCCAGTCATAGATAGTAGCAACCTCATTGTTTAAGAATTTAACATTCCATTCTCTAGTTATCTTATCTTCAGGGCCATCTTTTCTTGGTTCTCCAAAGGTTTGTACTAGTTCGTCATAAGTAGCTAAGATTTCACCTTTAAGTGAAGTTCCGCAAGCTTCTACTTGATCTCCTGTTTCCTTGATTATTGAATATTCCATGTTTTTTCTCCTTAGTGTTTTGCGTATGGGTCTAACCCGAAGTATTCCCATACAGTTAAAAGTATTTCCTTAGGCAGTAAAGCGATCTCATAATCACTATTGCTTTTGTAGTACTCATTTGTAAAGTTTAATACAATCTTTTCTAACTCATTGTATTTGTCCTTTATTGTTGCCATACCAGATGCTTCCATAGTGTTCCACATATAGGTAAGGTTGTTTGCTAGTTTTGCGCTTTCATGACTCTCATAGATCCAGTTTTTAAGTACATCATTAAGATTCATCGCTTCTTCCGTTTCTTTCATGTTTTTCTCCTTTATATTGTTTTTAACATTAGTCTGTACAACGGATCTGACATTGGTTGTAAAGCCTCTCTTTCTTTTGACATAGTACCCCATTTACCTTCTTTTTGTTTAACCTCCTTTTTTGGTTTAAGCTTAAGCTTTGTTTCCTTATTTTTACTTTTAGCAATTGCCTTTTTGAATATCTTTTTCGGGTCAGTATATTTATTCAGTCTGTTCTTAGCACCTGCATAAGTTAATCCTGTCTTTTCCATCAGCTCATGAGCAGTTATCTTTGTCCCATCATCTAATATATGAGACATATACATTTTCTTTCTCTTCCCACTTTGCCAGACTGTGTAACCCAAAGGTTCTTTTTTGTTCTTTTTTAATCCTTTGTATATTAGTTTTGGATCAGTTGATTTCTTTAATCGGTAGTATACCATATCTTTAGTAAGACCTAAGTCTCTCAATGATTGAGAGGTAACTACATCTCCGTTGTCTAATGTGTATTCTTTGAGCTTTCTCATTTGATTGACAAGATTCTTTCTCTCTTGTCTTCTCCAATTGAGAGAGTGATCACACTTGCTGTTTTAAGCCTATCAACGAATCTCTTAATGGTTGATAAGCTTGTGTTAGCAAAGTATGGGTGGTTGTTGATATCAGCGACCGTAGCTCTCGCATGGAACCCGATATAGGCAGCAACATCTGTAATATCAATAGATAAAGCAAACTTAAGCCTTTCATCTTGCTTAATTAGCTTCTTCCAGGCTTTTTGTTTTAATATCCAGATTGCAGCGTATTCATTCATCATCACCCCTTTGGAATCTTTGTTCATTCCATTCAACTATATCTTTACAAGCCTCTAGTAAATCCATTAAACCATTCTGTTCATATACACTAGGTTCTTTTCCAATAATCCAGTCTCTAACATTAGAATAGTTTTCTAGAGTCTTTAAGCATTGAGATAAATCTTTGCTTGTATTCTCCATCTCACAGTAGCTCATGTTTGGCATGTTATTTCTCCTTGTTTTTGATAAAGTTATCCCAAATCCAGCATCTGAACTGGTTAGGCTTGTAGTTAAAAGACAAATTATCTTTTAATTCTTCTTGAAAATCCCACATTAATAATTGCATATCAGCAGGGTTCTTGTTTAACCAAGAATTTACTTTTTCTTGGATCTTAACTCTTGTTTCAACTTCATGTTTTCCCATCTTAATTCTCCCAGTTAGTATCGTTAGACAATGAGTTGATCTCATACATTAAGCGACGCAGCTCGTTATGCTTATGAACAACACCTTTGCTGATGTAGTCATAGTCACCTTTTATGATCCCTTGAATATGTGATTCGCTGTAAGCTTGCTCTCTAAGATGTTCAACCATGTAACCAAGTTGGCTAGATAATGAGTTCTTCTCCTCATCTAAGAACATATTACCTCTGTAATCTACCTCTGATACAGCTAGATAGATATCTTCTCCATTGGTTGTAATATAAACCTCACCAGCATCATCTACGAACGCTGGGATACCTCTTTTACTATACCATTGGATAGCTTCGTTTTGCATTATTGCGTTTTCCATGTTATTCTCCTTTAATCGTTAAAAACGTTACCTTTCTTTGTACCAGTATTCTCAGCAGGCGGATAGCTTGAGTTTAAGTACACAGCATTTCTGTTTAGTTTGCTGTCCCATTTAGAGGTTACTACTATCTTAGGCGTGATCTTATCTTTCTCCTGATAGTATTCTCTAATCTTCGCACATGCCATACCAAAGCAAGCAACTACATACTCGCTTGTGTAAGTGATGTTACTTTTCTTATTGACTTGAGCGTGATTTAGCCATAGGTATAGCATTTCTTTCTTTCCATTACCATTTGTATTCTCTGGGTAATGTTTCATACGAGTGATCGTAAATTCAGTTGGGCTTATATTTAACATTTTATTTCTCCTTTATTGATTGCATGTTGCGTAAGTCTTCTATTTCTTTGATAGTTTCGCGTATTGCTTTTTCTATTATGCTAGTAAGAGAAGGAACTTTCCACCCTAGCTTTTTAGCAAAAGCTCTCCCCTCTTTAAGAGAGATTAGTATATCTTCAGGTATTTTCGCTCCTATTTGTAATTTGCCTTCGTAATAATTGTTCTTTTCTGTAGTTTTAATAAACTTGAATTTGTCCATGTTATTTCTCCTTTTATTAGTAATGTACTTTAACTGTTTCGTATGGGTTCATAGCACAGTCGATTGCTATTCTTGCTAAGAACATTAATCCTCCATGAGCTGTACCCCAGCCATTTGTTGGATCAAATCCTTCGATATGATCGTGATAATGAGCCTGTTGTAAAGCTTCTTTTAGAATAGGTAAAGCTTGGCAACCATTTAATCCATGAAGAACGTGCAACCCTTCATTGAATTCTTTATCTTCGTCGTGGATTATTTCATTAAAAAGACCAGACATATTGCTGGTGTAGTTGTGGGAATGCTTCCCGATATAAACATCGTATGACATGTTACTCTCCTAAAGTAGGGTTTATTATACACTATATATTGACCAATATACAGCTTGTTTTAGTTATTATTTTAGTTATCCTCCTTCATCTCTGATATTTGTTTTAATAGTTCCATTGCTTTATCGCTGGTTAGATGTCCTATTACATCTTTGTTGGTGATATCTGATTCGTAGTATAGTTCACCAGTTTTATCTAAGATAACCAGTTCCCATAGGCCTGCATCACCCCCGTAGCTGCCTTTATGACTGATTAGGCTTGCACCATAACCATTATCAAACTTATAGATTAATTGCATACCACCTAAAACTTCTTTTGTTGCTATTAGATTATCTAACATTTTTATTTTCCTCTTCTTGTTATATATAAATTGTTACAGCGATAGCTTTTCAAGCTGTGTTATGATTTCTTCGTATGACTCTTTAACTTCCCATCCTCCATTGTTGTGAGTTCCATCGGTAATAGTTGTGTGACCTTTCTCAGTGCTCTCTGCAATGCCGATAGTTCCATTAATGACAATAGTTAATCTTTTCCCTGAACCCTGTAATGTAAGGCTAAGCATTTTCATATTATTTCTCCTTATTTTGTTTAAGCATTTCATATTATTTCTCCTTATGCTGTGTACATTCTGTTGTGCTCGTCTTGCCATATTGTATCGACAGCTTCTTTCATATTTGCGTATATTCCACTATCATAAGTGCTCGAGTCCCACCCATCATAGCAAGCGAAGTAATCTTCGTAATATACTTCTACTTTTCCTGTTTCCTCCTTTGTATAAAAGCGATAGCCACTTGCGGGCATAGTGTTCTCCCAATTAGATGAATCGTTGATATCTTCATCTATTGCGTTACAGTAAGGTTTCCCTTTCGTGTGTTTGTTTTCTAAGATTGCTTTCTTTTCTTCTGTATTCATGTTATTCCTCCCATTTGAATTGATGCCATGCATCTTCTATTAGTTCTTGTTCTACTTTGTTGTTCCAATGATCTATTAAGATAGCTTTTGCTTCTTTACCATGACTTGTACGAAGATCAAATTTCGCGATACTATCGGTAATTAATTTGTATGTCATTGAGCCTCGTCGATATGCTATGTTGTCGTCACTGTAGGCGTATGTGAGATCATGTTTAGTTATGAAATCCTTTAGTTGATTTAAGGTGTAATCTCCTTTCATTTTTGTACTCCAGGTTGTTTGACTTTATTGTCAATGCTAAGCTTAATTGCTTATTAATATGAACTGTATTTAAGCACATATTAATAAATTATTAAGATCGTCTGTAGAGCATACACGACTAGGCAGAATCCTAAGAGCTCCTTATAGAGAAAAAATAATTTTTTCTTTTGAGTGTTGATTATGTTGCGATAATTACACAAGAATAATCTATGACGATTGGGATGGGCTCCAATTTGAGATGATCCGCAGGCCCGACTAAGCAAGAGCGTAACTACTCGCCCTGCCCACTGCAAGAAAGCAAGTATAGGTAAGAGACGGTAAGATCAGATGTTTCAAGTAACTGGATGAACTTCACTAAGTGACCCATGGATACTCGATTAGACTATCTAATAACAGGACAGGGAAGTTACGACCCGAGAGGATTGTAATGGCTCGTTCAGTTACTTGAAGTATTTGATAGATACTTTTAACCTATTTAAAGTGGAGACCACGTCTCAGCACATCCTGACACGTCCTGACACGCTCCGACACGTCCTGTCAAATGTCTCGAACATGTCTGACATACGCTCAGTTAACACCTCTACTCTCTAAATCATTCAGGTTACTATCATAGCTGACAGTCCCTATAAGGCTCTATACGCGCGTGGCCCTGACAAACCTATCAGTTTTTCGTTAAAGTCTCCAGAACAAGAGATATGGCGTGCTGCGTGCTGTCACCAGCGTGTTGTTACCCACGTGTTGTCGGCATAGTGTTGTCTACACCTTGCTGTGTCCTCATTGCCGTCACTCCAGTGCTGCTCGCAAAGTGCTCTAAGCTCTCTGCTGCACGCCCAGTGTCGTGTGCTAAGTGTTGCTTGCTACTCCTGTTCCTCAACATCATGCGCTATCCCCCATAAAGACATCTACCTAAGCAGAATGGCGCATTGTAGCGTCGCTGTATGCTGATGGCATCCAGTCACAGTACTCAATCGTACGGCGTCTAGGTACCACCTTCTTACTGAACTCTTGTCTTCTAAAGTGTTCAGCGCTATACTTATAGCAAACCTTATGTCCATGGTAGGCGCAGTATTCGAGATATAACCTTTCGTATTCTGCGAGGTTTGAGCTAAGTAATAGCTGTGGATAATCATCATCAAATCCAGAAGGTGCACCATAACACCTCACTAAATACTGATGATAAGCCTTAACGACGTTAAGGTCTTGGGTTCCTAGTCTTATACTAGGGATCTCTCTTACCATTTTTACTCCTTGGTAAGTTCCTCACACTTTTGCCTTGGCAGTGAGCTTCTCCATCTTTTCTAAATACATTCGTTAGAGTGCACTTAGAAAAGACCCAGCCCCGAAGGACTGGAATCTTAACCTAGATTATGCGAACGGATTAGAAGCTGGAACAATACTATCTTCCATCTCTGTGTCCTGATAATCTAACGTCTCACCTTCTGCTGGAAGATTAGTGGCAATGTACTGATTGTACATGAAATCCATTAATGCTTTATGAGCAGGACGAATGAAACGTTCAGCATGAATAGTACCATTCAAGTAAACTTGAAAAGACTCTTCAGCTTGATTGCCGCTTGCCTTCTGTTCTAGTATAAGCATAGAACATTTCTCACCTTTAGGTGTTACTTCGGTGATCTGGTAAGCATTCTTATACGTACGACCTGGCTTGTACCAAGTAACTGATTCGTATACGTTGATATCCTTGTCTTCAGTTGAAGTTGAAAAGATATTACTAATTGCGCCGAATGTCGGCATTTGATATGATGTAGTCATCATGATTCTCCTTTTAAGAGTTAATGATACTTTGCACTCGTGTGCCAGGCGTATCGTGAAAGACCTGTTATTACTACGCACTGTGACAGACGTGTTGTCGAAAGCGTGTAGTGAATTCTGTGTTGTTAGCTGCTTGCTGTTAGCATAGCGCAGTATTGTCATTGCTGCTAGCGTCGTGTTCTTTGCTAGCTGCAGTTTCGTTAGTGTTGTCTGCTTGGTGTCGCTTGTGGGTGTTGCTTGTCATATTATCCTCCTGACAAGATGTGCTATTCAATGGTATAGCACTAACCGGTTATCTAGCTACGAATAAATATGGATTCATATTGATGTAGCTTATAGCGAATAGGCATACTAATATTAATGTACCTACTATAGCAACTGTGGTCTTCTCATCTTGGTCTAGTAATACATAACCTCGATAGAGAAGATACACCCCATACACTGAGACTACTAATAGTAATCCCAGTAATACTGTAATGATATCAAACATTACGTTCCTCCTTGATCTCAACGATCTCAATGGTATCATAGTTAAATGAAGTACTAATGCTCTTGATGATACCGTCAACATTAGCTTCAGCCTCAACCATACTGTCAGCAGTAATGCCAACTAGATTGAAGCTACTTGTATCGGTTATACTGTCGATCAGTTTGTACGTTACATGATAGAACATATTGTTCTCCTATATTTGAAGCAAAATTACTCCTCATTAGAACCTCAAGAAGAAGCCCTAATAGGTTGTAATTAAATTACTTGTGTTTTCCAGAAGTCATCTCTGACCTCCCTGGGGTTTACCGTAACTTAGGAGATTTCATCCTCCAAGCATAGACAGCCTCTAGATCTGCATCAACTTCGTAGAGAATGTCTACTGCAGCTACTGAAGCCTTCCACAACTCTCCCTCATAGTTGCTCTCTGGTAACTCTTCTGAGTGATACAACATTTCAACTATGAAACGGAATTGATCGCTGTCGTGCTTATTTAAGAGCACACGGAACTCTTTGCGTAAACTCGCCAGTCTTTGGTTGTCCATAGGACCTCCTGTTGTTGTGAAGCATCATTGCTTCTTGGTTGTCATACCTCATTAGACTCTCGTTAGAAAGCCTAATAGGTTATGTTACCGTGTTACTCACTAGGCCATTGCTGGACAAAGTTTTCACAATCATTCTTGTGAAGCTCAAAGGTAAGAGCTCTTTCAGCAATATTATGCTTAAGAACTTCTCTCCAGAGCAACCCAGCGTCTGTACCAAAAGACGCTCTACTGGCACTGTCTACATCAAACGGGTAAGTCTGATCTAATAGATGTTCACAAAGAGCATCTAACATTGCCATAGCAGAAATGCTACGGTTTCTATAAGTATAAACCATAATGGTTCTCCTATAAAAGTTCCAGTGACAAACTCACTGTAGTTGTGAAGCATCATTGCTTCTTGGTTGTTACACCTTTAAACATACTCACTGAATATGCTTAAAGCTATAACAAGTATAGCCGTCCTCCTCTCCGTAAGAACAGAGAGGTCGTTACTTCGGACTCTTTAACCACTCAATACTCTGGGTCTAGAGTGAACGTGAAGTCCTCTTGGTGCAGGTATTTCCTGAACTTAGGAGGAGTATCTGTCCACTCAAACGCATCAGTATCGTACATCACAAGGTATGAGTCAGTAGCCCTGGATACAGAGTAACCTTCATTCTCGTAATATGCGATAGCGCATCGAGTGTTTAAAGACAAACGCTTTGTCTTCTTCATATCGCATTAGACTCTTTATTAGAAAGTCTAATATGTTATGTTGATACTACGAGGTACAGCGCCAATCAATAGCGAGAGCGTCCTGCCCAAAGTCAGGTTCGTTCCAACTATACAAGGTCTGTGCCTTCTCGATAGCAAGAGCTGTAGTCTCTGCTTCGATAGTTAACTCATGTAAGTCAACCTCATCCTCGAAGTATGATTCTCTCATACCTTCTGGATTCATCTCATCTTTAAAGTTAAAGTCAAGATGCCACTTGGTTACCTCTAGTTTAATGACAAATGTTGCCATGATACACCTCCAGTGTATAAGCAGCAATGATCGGGTTGCTGTATCCCGTGTGACGTTCCTCCCGTGTAAAGAGGGGGGTGTCGAATATATGCTGGTGTACAACATATATATATTACACACAGGTACTGACCTCTAGGAAATTACACACAGGTACTAACCTTGAAGAAATGACACACACAGGTACTAACCTTATCAAAAAGAAGACCCACACAGGGGCTACAAGTATAGGGGGGACAAAAGTAAGATTACATAATTAAAATTTCAGGAGAAAAATATGAGAAACGCGAGACAGAAGGAAGTTGATAGAGAGTTTACTAACGCAGGTAAAGGCAATAGATTTAAACCAGGGGTGTCAGGAAACCCAGCAGGAAGACCTAAAGGTATAAAAAATAAGATTACTTTAACTAAGGAAGCTTTTGAGGAAGTAGCTGGTTTGAGTCCAGGAGAGATGTTAGCAACTATTGCTCAACGTCATTTTGCTCAAGGTACAGCTGCAGGTGATCAGATTGCTATTAAGGCAATCATGGAAGCTAATAAGTATATTGAACCTACTAAAGATGCAATGGCAGATCAAGATAATGTTGCTGATATGTCTAAAGAGGAAATCAAAAGTAGATTGAAGAATTTAAAGATTGTGAATGATGAGTAAAAATAAAGAAGCCGCTGAGCTGATAGTTGAACTTGAGAAGCGGAATACTTGGGCGAGATGGAAGGAAGATCCTATTGCTTTTATTGAAGAAGCATTAATGATCTATCCTAAAGATGCAGATAAAGGATTGATTCATCTAAAGATTAATAAAGCTCAGGTTGTGGTTGTAGAAGAGTATGTAAGGCAGATGAAAGAGATTGGTTATGTAAGAATGATTATCTCTAAGTATCGTCAAGCGGGTTTCTCTACAATTAGTTCTGCTCTAATCTTTCATAGGACTTTGTTCTATAAGAATACTAGAGCTGTAATTATTAGTTTAGATAAGCCAACGACCGAATCGATCTTCCAGATGAGTAAGACGTTTTGGGAGAACTTACCTAAGAGTTTAAAACCTAAGTTAGGGATATCGAATAAGAGAGAGATGGTATTTGAAGGTAACGATTCTAAATTTAGATTGTTTACCGCAGGTGCTGATAACCCTGGACGTGGTACAACTAATACTGCATTGCTATGTGATGAAACGGCTTTCTTCCAGAATGCTGAGAAGGTAATGGCAGGTCTATTCCAGTCTGTGTCATTAACCAATGGTAGTATTATTATTATTAATAGTACGTCCAATGGAGCACAAGGTGTCTATTACGATCTATGGAGTAAAGCTGAGAGAGGTGAAGGTAACTTTACTCCTTTGTTTGTGCCATGGTATCTTCAAGATGAGTATACACTTGAGTGCCCAGATGGTATTGAGTGGGCTCATGATGAGCTTAGGTTACAGGAGAGATGGGAACTATCTAATGGTCAATTGTATTGGCGTAGGATTAAGATAGCCGAAACCTCCTCCAATCTATTTAAACAGGAGTATCCGTTTACAGCGGAAGAGTCCTTCTTGCAGTCTGGTAGTTCTGTTTTCAATAAAGAGTCATTGGATAAGTATGTTACGCAACCACCAGATTCTCTAAGAGAGTTTAATGATGCGTACAGTTCATTTGATGAATCTACTGAAGGAACACTTTCTGTATGGGACGCACCTCAACGAGATAACAAATACTTGATTGGTGCTGACGTTGCATTAGGTGTACGCGGAGATTATTCAGTTGCTTGTGTTATGACTAGTAATAGAGAGATTGTTTCTATTTATCGTAGTAACAGAACCGACCCTGTTCGATATGGCAGGATATTGTTCTACCTAGGAAGATGGTATAACAATGCCTTGATATGTCCAGAGTCTAACTCTATTGGTATTGCTACTGTTCAACAGTTACATGGTATGAACTATCCGAATATCTATCAGCAAAAGAAAACAGCTAATACTTATTCAGAAGGGATTAACCACTTAGGATTTAAAACGACAGCTGCAACTCGTTCTCCAATCATATCTAATCTTAGACGAATGATTGAGGATGAGGATATAGCGATACCTTCTGCGCTTGCTATTGAGGAATTACGTAACTTCATTGTTACACCTCAAGGAAAGCCGGAAGCTTCACTTGGACATCATGATGACTTGGTTATGGCGATGGCGATAACGTGTGAAGCATATAGAACCCATGGACATTCCCTCACTAACCAAACATTTAGTTGGGGTGAATTAAATACCAATTATCAAATAAATGATACAAAATGGCTATAAGCCCCATTAATAAGGACTTATTTTTGTACTTAAATTGCGAGTAATTAAGCATATACAAACCGAGAGTGAGCGAATGAGCAAACATAAAATAGAAAAAATTACTGACGACATGTTGTTAGAGTCGATTGATAGAAATATGCGAAATGCTACTGGAGGGTATACAGGATCATCTGATGCCTCCAAGCGACGTGAGAATTCAATTTACGAAATGAGTTTAGAGCCTAAAGGTGATTTAGTACCTCAAGGCGTCTCTAAAATTGTTTCATCAGATTCAGCAGAGATAGCTGAAGGTTATACCGCGCTGTTAACTAAGTTACTACTTGATAACAATAAGTTAGCATTATTTGTCCCTTATAGCAACGAAGTGGCTTCTATCAAAGCCTCCCAGGTTGCTTCGGACGTAGTAAATTACTGTTTGTTTAACTCTAATTCAGAAGGCTGGACAAAACTGTCTACCTGGATTAAGTCAGCAGTTGTATTCGGTAACAGCGCCATAACCTGGGGATGGGAAGAAAGCTTTGACTATGAAGTTGAGGAATACGATTCAATTCAAGAGGCTGTGCTAGATCAAATCTTAGCAGACAGAAATGTTGAGATTGTAGGCGACCTTAATATCAAAGAGCTTTCAGCTGAAGTTGTTACTTATGAAGATGTACGTTTAAGACGTAAGATAGATAAGTCAGGTGTTAAAGTTAGAAATATTCCACCTGAATCGTTTATGATCGATAAAGCGGCAGAGTCAATAGGTGAGGCTCGCTTTATAGGGCTAGTCTCTGATATGACTAGATCTGAGATACGTATGACATGGCCAGACTTTACAGGTGACTTGTCAGAGATAGGAGAAGAATCTTCTTTTAGAGACTCTGAATGGTCATTAGAGTCTTATGCTCGTAAACAATCGGCTGGTCTAGACAATTGGATTAACTCAGATGACGAAGAAGATGAAGCTAATATATCTATTACTGTTGTGGAATGTTGGATTCGTTCTGACCGTGACGGTGATGGTATTGCTGAATTAAAGCACGTTATTAAAGCAGGGAGCACAATCCTTGAAGAAGAAGATTGTTCTTACATCCCAATTGCGATGCTTAATCCAATTGAGATCCCTCATGAATTCTATGGTTTGTCATTGTTGGATATGGCCCGTCCACAGACACAAGCTACTACAGCTATCATGCGTGGATTTGTTGAGAACGTTTACTTTGGTAACTATGGAAGAACGTTGGCAGATCCTAACGTTGTTGACTTTGCTGCATTGCAAAACCCATTACCTAAGCAGATTATTGCTACTAATGGTAACCCTGCAGCTGCGATCCAACAGATCACTCCAGAGCAACTCAGTCCTGGAACTGGAACTATGCTTGAGTTCTTAGGTATGCAGAAGGAACAATCTACAGGTCTTAGCAAAACAGCAATGGGATTAAATGATACATTGTATGTCTCTGGTAACTCAGAACAGAAGATGGGTAATGCACAAAATGCTGCTCAAATTCGTGTTGAACATATTGCTAGAAGGTTTGTTGAGAGTGGTATAAAAGACTTATGCCGTGGCATCTTAAAAGAGATGAAAACAAATCTGAAGAATCCTATGCGTTATAAGACAGACAAAGGATATGCGTCTTTGACTCCTGAAGTATTGCAAACTATGCCTTCTAATATGGATTTAGATATTCAAGCTAACTTAGGGGAAAATTCTAATGTTAATGTAGGTATGAAGCTAAATGAGATTTCTCAACTTCTTCCTGTTATGGCAAGCGATCCTGAAGCTGCTCCTTATATCAACCCATTAGCTGCGTTTAATCTAGCTACTGATATTCTTGCTAATATGGGATTAGACCCTACTAGATACTTAGTCGATCCAGCTAATGAAGAGGCCCAACAACAGATACAACAGAAACAACAGCAAGCTTCTCAAACGGCTGAACAAGCTAAACAAGCTGAACTTGAAAAAGCACAACTTGATGCTCAAACAGCGGCAGTTAATATTAGTTACTTGAAAGCAGAGATTGATAATAAGCAAATTGATAACAAACGTCAATTACTTTCAGCAGAAGACGAGAGTAATCGTAAGTGGGCTGAAATTATTGTTAAAGCACAAGGTACTGATGGAGCGCAAGCTCCTCAACAAGTTCCTGTTGACTTTGAGAGACTTTATCAAGACACTGAAGCGCAAGAGAAAGAAGCTGCAGAGATACAACAGCAAGGAGAGCAATTAGCTCAAGCTGCCATTGAAAACCCAGAGCAAGCTATGCAGATGGCACAGCAAGCTGGTATGGATCCATCAGCAATGATGGGTGGACAACAACAATGATGAGAGATAGATGACACAAAAATACAATAGACATCAGAACTTTAAAAGAGATTCTGATGGTAAGCCAAAAAAAGTATCTGTTTATGATGATGCGCAAAGAATCTTAACAAAAGGATATCAATGCGACGAAATAAAAGATACTATGACAATGGTAACAGAGGATATTCTCAACCAGCTGTTTGTGCAATGGTTAGAAACTAAGCATTTCGAAACAGAATCAAGAGAATTCCTTTATAAGTTAGCTATTAGTCAAGGAGCAGTGATGCAGAACATCGAGCGCTCTATTACTGCTAAAAATAACAAAGCTCGAGAGATAAAGGATGAATGATGACAGATGTTGAACAGAAAGCAATAGATAAGTTAACTTCTAGTATTAAATCAGCTATTGGAGTATTAGCATTAGGAAGAGGTGTTGGTTCCCAGGCTGCTATTTTGAATGATTTAATAACAGCTAGAAATAACATAGAGGCTATGACGAAACCTGCAAAGGCTCCCGTAGCGCCTAGAAGACCAGCTCCGGCTAAGAAAGCTGCAGTTGCAAAAAAGAGAAGTTCTATTTAAGAACTATTTGATGATTGATTGAGAGGCCTTAAATAGGCCTTCTACTAAAAATAGGAGACTATATGTCAGAACAAAAAAGCGAAGCTACCCAAGTGGATGAGTCGCAAGTTCAAGACTTTGACTTTGACGCATTGGCGGATGATGTTTTAGGATTAGATACCGAAGCAGCTACCCAAGAAAGCGAAGAAGCCACAGAAAAACTCGAAGGTGAGGATCCGCACACTGACGAGGACGCTGATGAAGTTGGTGAAGTTGAGGAAGATGAGGAAGAGGAAGAGGTTGAAGATGAGGATGAGTCTGAGGACGCTACCCAAGAAGAAGATACTAATGAATTGGATGACGATGAGATTGATATGGACTTTACGGTTCCCGTTAAGATTGATGGGGAAGCAAGTGAAGTATCCATGGAAGAGCTTATCGCTAATTATCAGACTAAGCAACACCAGTCAAAGAAAGGGGATGAACTTGCGAAACAGGCAAAAGAGTTGGAAGCTTATAAAGCGGACGCTCAGGTATTTGCTCAAATTAATGCGCAATTGCTGCAAGACCAAGACGATAAAGACAAGAAGATCTTATCAGCTCTTGAAAAGAGAGTTGACGACGCTTATAGCGAGGATGATTATGAAGCCTCTAAACTTGAAAGACAGTTTAATAAAGCTACTAAAGAATATTCTCAACGTAAAGGTCGCAGAGATTCGATGCTGGAAAATATGGGAAGAAAGGTTGAAGAAGGAAGAGTTGAACAATTCAATAAACAAGTTGAAGAGTTTCATTCTACTATTCCAAACTTTATCCCAGATTGGTCAGAAGAAGTCGCACAAGCCAATAGGCAGTTTGCTTTAAGAGAGCAACTTCCTGAACAGCTTGTTGATTCTATGGTTGACCCAGCAGTTGTAGCATTTGTTGACAAATTCCGAAGATTAGCTGAGACAACTTCTAAGGGAGCCACAAAACGAAAGAAGGTTCCTATTAAAAGAGTCTCAACTAAAAAGCCTGTTTCTAAAACAACTAAAAAAGCAAACACAGTAGAACAGTCTAGGCAAAGACTCAACAAAGGCAAAGGCTCAGAGAAAGATAATAAAGTTCTCTTTGATAATGCTATTGATAATTTGTTTGGCTAACTACTCTGTTTTAATATAAGGATAGCAAAATGGCTACAAAATTTGGTACTACTGCCATATCAGGCAGTTACTCGGCGCAAGGATCTCAACGTGAGGACCTTGCAAATTACATCTCTAACATCTCTAGAGATATGACTCCATTCATGGCTTCAATCGGTAAAGGTAAAGCTTCAGCGATTACGCACGAATGGTCAACTGACACTTTAGCTGCTGCTGCATTGCAAGCTGCAGTTGAAGGTTCAAGCTTCGCAGAATCTGCCGGTCCTGTTGTACAGAAGATTGATAACAAGGCACAGATCTTTACTAAAGGT
>Ga0233443_1001926_pt1 | contig 16866 bp, 21 predicted proteins | sample SI_123_September_2_FD_182784 | JGI IMG/M metagenome (GOLD analysis project Ga0233443, IMG submission 182784) | Seawater microbial communities from Saanich Inlet, British Columbia, Canada - SI_123_September2016_200_MG | ecosystem: Environmental > Aquatic > Marine > Inlet | place: Canada: British... | reverse complement strand
AGGTATTGAGCTAGACGATAAATATTTTGATATAGCCAAGGAGCGTATTAATGCGTGATTTAGAGCATAAGGTGCAAGTCGCTATTTGCCAATACTTAGACCTTAGAGGTGTACTATATTTCAGCGTGCCAAATGGAGGACAACGTAATAAGATTGTTGCTGCTAAATTAAAGGCGGAAGGTGCAAAAGCAGGAATACCAGACCTATGTATTATTCATGATGGTATGGCATTCTTCCTTGAGGTTAAACGACCTAAATCATTAGGTGGCGCTAAAGGAAGATTAAGTCCTGTTCAGAAAGAGATGATAGGCAAGATTGAAGAGGCAGGTGGTGAAGTTAAAGTGGTGTACTCAGTGGCAGATGTTATTGAAGCAATGATAGATTGGCATATAAAAGTATTGTGAAGCCTAAAGAACGCAAAGCAAGATTCAACGCATTATCAGAACATGGATGTTGTATATGTAGAAGACCTGCGGAGATACACCACCTAGTAGGATTGAAATATAGTGGCATGGCTCAAAAGGCTAAAGATGAAATAACAATACCTTTGTGTGTTGACCACCATAGAGGCTCTCAAGGTATTCATCAGATAGGTCAAAGAACATGGGAAAGCGCTTATGGTGAGCAAGACTTTCACTTGGAACGAATTAATAGATATTTAGATGGTAGGTTATGAAACGAGTCATTGAACGCAAGAAAGAGAAACGACATATTGTTGAATCAATGATAGTTAGTCACTTCAGCGAACACCCCGAATCAGAGAGGGCAATCATCGAGATAAAAGACGACAAAGACTCACGCTCAACCAAACAGAACCGCCTATATTGGGAGTGGGTGACAGTTATTGGAAGCGAACTAGGCTACACAAAAGACGAAACACACATGTTGCTAAGAGATAAGTTTATAGGTTACAATGAAATAACAACCAAAAAAGGCGACCACATACGTGAACTACGAAGCACAACAAAACTAAAGGTCGGAGAGTTTAAAGACTACCTAGAGCAAGTGGACATATTCGTATCTGAGTATGGAATTATATTACCAAGACCTGAAGATTTATATTATGAATCAATGGGTTATAAGAGAGGATAAGATGGATAAAGACGTAGAAGGGTTTGTTGATTATTTAATTAAAGATATAACAAAAGAGCAATTAGCAGTATTGTATTACCAAGCGCTAGAAAGCACAGCACAAATGCTAACTTGTTCATCAGACGAAGGTGAGGAAATTACATACAACGAACTACATGACGCTAATATAGACTTTATGGCTAGTGTTATTAATGATAACAATTCAACAGAAACGAGACAGTAAATGAAATCAGAACTAATCAAGTTAAGCGCACTAAAGCGTAACCCTAACAACCCTCGCATCTTAAAAGATGAGAAGCTGACCAAACTTGTTAATTCAATAAAGAACTTCCCCCAAATGCTAGAGATTAGACCTATCGTAGTAAATGACGACATGGTGGTACTTGGTGGAAACATGAGACTTAAGGCGTGTAAGGAAGCAGGACTAACAGAAGTACACGTAGTAAAGGCATCAGACCTGACAGACGAACAACAACGTGAATTCATAATCAAAGATAACGTAGGTTTTGGCGAATGGGATTGGGAGGCGCTCAAAGACGGATGGGAAACAGACGAACTAACTGATTGGGGCTTAGATTGTGACGCGTCAATGGAAGACGGTGAGGATTTTGACGGACTTACAGACGAAGACGATGTACCAACAGTAGAAGAGGTATATAAGTCTAAATTAGGCGATGTGTGGCTACTAGGTGAAAACAGGGTGATGTGTGGAGACTCAACAGACCCTGAACATGTAGAGAAACTAATGAACAGTAAGAAAGCAGACATGGTGTTCACTGACCCTCCATACAATATCGCAGTAGAAGGCATAGCAGGCAAGATTGAAAATGACGACATGAGTGACGAAGCATTCATTGAGTTTATGACAGAAGCCTATAAGCGTTATGATGAGAATATGAAAGAAGGCGCAGTAATATACGTGGCACATTCAGAATCAGAAAGAGTTACATTCACCAAGACGTTCAAAGAGGTAGGATTTAAGTACGCACAAACGTTAATATGGAATAAACACTCAGCAACATTAAGCAGACAAGACTACAATTGGAAGCATGAGCCTATTATATTCGGTTGGAAGCAAGGCAAAGGACACTACTTCTGCGAAGACTTCACCAAAACAACAATGATAGACGACCTACAAGACGTAGATAAAATGAGCAAAGAGAAGCTAGTCAAGATTATCAAGGAAATGTCCGAAGGATTTAAATCAACCGTAATAGATTATGACAGACCAACTAAGAGTGAACTACACCCAACAATGAAACCTGTTGGATTAGTACAAGGACTAGTAGAAAACTCATCAAAACGTGATTGGTTAGTATTAGATTTATTCGGTGGCGCAGGAAGTACATTAATTGCGTCAATCAATTGCCATAGACGATGCAACCTGATGGAACTAGACCCACGTTTCGCAGACGTTATCGTAAAGAGATGGCAAGACTACACAGGACAAGAAGCTACGCTAGAAGAGACAGGTGAGAGCTTCAACAGTTTAGGGTGTGAAGAGGGGCAAGAAACCCGCGCTACTTCGGAACTTTGATATGATGTCAATCGGGAAATTAACATACATTAACCTAATGTTTAACTTAACAAAACTTAACAAAAATGAAACTATCACATAATGAATTTTGGGCAGTATTAAGAGAAAGCGCAGGCATCTATGCTAGAGCGTCTCGTATAGCCAAAAGAGAGTACGGTGTGGACATAACAAGAATTGCTATCAGAGATAGAGCGTTAAAAGACCCTGAGCAACTTGATGACATACGAGAAGAGAGTGTTGATATAGCAGAAGAGGGATTACACGCGTTAATGCGTAGTAAGAATGAACCCATACGACTAAAAGCAGTTGAGAGGTTTCTAAAATCAAAAGGAAAGAGTCGTGGTTGGGGTGATAAGCAAGAACTAGACATCACAGGCAACATGAACATGAACTTTGTTGTTGAGTTTGTAGACCCTGATGAAGACTTTGAGTGAAGACACACAAAAGGCAAAAGAAGAGAGGCTAGAGAGAAAAGATAACGTCTTTAAATTGCCTAGGGCATTCAAGCCTTTATTCAAGCCTAGTAGATATAAGGTGTTCTATGGTGGACGTGGTGGCGGTAAGTCATGGGGCTTTGCCATAGCATTACTTCAAAGAGGTATGAAGTCTCCACTAAGGATATTGTGTACCCGTGAAATTCAAGGCTCAATCAGAGACTCGGTACATAAACTATTAGTGACGTGTATTAATGACAACAAATTAGAGAGGTTCTACCGAGTTACTAGGGATTCAATCCTAGGACTAAACGGTACAGAATTTATATTCCACGGATTGAAGCACGACCCCATGCAAATCAAGTCTCTTGAAGGAATTGACGTTTGTTGGGTAGAGGAAGCACAAAAGATTAGTAACGAAAGTTGGAATGTGCTTATCCCTACTATTCGTAAGAAAGGCTCTCAGATATGGATTGCCTTCAACCCAAACCTAGAAACAGACCCCACATTTCAGAAATTCATAGTAAATCAGAGAGATAACCAAGTAACAGTAAAGGTTAACTACAACGATAACCCTTATTTCAGCAATGAGCTACGAGATGAGATGGAATATCAAAAGACGTTAGACTATGACGACTATCTACATATTTGGGAAGGACATTGTAAGCAAGGTTCAGACGCTCAGATATTCAAAGGCAAGTTTGTAGTAGAAGAGTTTGACTCACCACCTGAAATGACGTTCTACTATGGGCTAGATTGGGGCTTCTCTCAAGACCCAACAGCAGTAATAAGATGCTTTATTATAGGCAATGACCTTTATATTGACTATGAAGCAGGTGGAACGCAAGTAGAGTTAGACAACACCTATAAGTTAATTGACTCCATACCGAACGCAAAACAATATACAATAAGAGCGGACTCGGCTAGACCTGAGTCTATATCTTTTGTAAAGAGACAAGGATATAGAATTGAGTCAGTACATAAGTGGTCAGGAAGCATAGAAGACGGCATTGAACATATCAGAAGTTTCGAGAAGGTTCACATTCATACAAGGTGTATGGAAGTCGCAAATGAATTTGTAAGATATAGTTATAAAGTAGATAGATTGACAGAAGACATATTGCCATCAATAGTCGATAAAGACAATCACTACATAGACGCGCTTAGATATGCTCTACAGCCTATGATTAAGCGCAAAGGTAAACCTAAATTAGCACGAGTAATGGGAGTGTAGCAATGGGAATTGAATCAAAACATCCGTATTATGTAGAAGCATCAAACCAATGGTCAAGAATCAGAGACTCTTTCGAAGGTAGTGACGCAATCAAGAACAAAGGGGTAGATTACCTACCTAAACTAAGTGGTCAAGACAAAGCACAGTATGACGCATACAGACTAAGAGCCGTATATTACAACGGTATAGAGCGCACAGTATCAGGCTTGGTGGGCGCAGTAATGCGAGTAGACCCAATCATGGAGTTGCCACCTAAACTAGAAGAGTTGATGGATGACATCACAGGTACAGGCGTATCACTAAACGATTTTATATCAATGATGCTATCAGAGCATTTGTTGATGGGTCGTCAGGGTGTATTAGTAGATAGAAACGAAGAGCGCCCTTACTTGACAGGCTACACAACAGAACAAGTTACTAATTGGCTAGATGATACAGTTGTCCTACAAGAAACATACAGACAGATTGACCCTAAAGACAAATACAAGTCCGAGTACGCTATTCAGTACAGGGAACTAACCAAAGACGAAGACGGTAAATACGTTGTACGAATTTGGAGGGATGTTAGTGGTTGGAAGATTGTTGACGAAAAATACCCAACAATGCGTGGTGATGGACTAGACGGCATCCCATTTGTAGCACTGAGTGGAGACGGCTTTAACTTTGAGCCTACTATGTCGTCATTATTGGCACTAGCAGACACAGGACTATCCCTATACAGAACATCAGCAGACTTAGAACACGGTCGTCATTTCACAGCACTACCTACGCCTTACGTTACAGGCATAGATATTGACAGCGAACTATCAATCGGTTCAGGTTCAGCATGGGTGTTACCTAACGAGCAATCAAAGGTTGGATATTTAGAGTTTAGTGGACAAGGACTGAAAGCATTAGAAGTAGCGATGGACGAAAAGCGCTCAATGATGGCAAGCCTAGGCGCACAACTACTACAAGCACAGAAATCAGGTGTTGAAGCCACAGACACGGTAAGACTAAGACAAAACGCAGAAGCGTCAACATTAGTGAGTACAGTTAAGTCAGTAGAGCAAGCAATCCAAACAGCACTACAGGTTATGGCTGAATGGGAAGGTATAACAGGTGACATCTCATTAAAACTTAATACAGACTTCGTAGATACTAAGATAAACGCACAGGACATGACATCACTAATGGGTGCGTGGCAGTCAGGCGCAATATCACACGAAACATTCCTATACAACATGAAGCGTGGGGAAATCCTAGCACCTGATGTAAGTATTGAGGATGAGAGAGACCGTATTGATGTACAGGCAGGTGACCTTGAATAATGTCAGTCAATGACACAATCCTTGATGAGATTACAGGACACTCAGTAGACTTACAACGTCTTGAAGCCTCAGTAAAGAAGGATATACGCAAAGAACTAAAGAAGTTAGAGAAAGTTCTAATAGCTGACATCCAAAACACAGGCATGTTTGACGCGGTACGCGAACAAACTAAAATCAAGCGCATGAAAGCCTTGCTAAAGCAAACACGTGAGACGATAAAGTCCACGTACAAGCAAGTAGCCAAAGAACACGCTAAGACATTAGCCAATGTAGCCTCAATAGCTGAGAAACAAGCAGTCTCGTCAATCAACAAAGCACTAACAGTACAGTTAGCCTCAGTCGGTATGAGTAAACAGACACTCAAAGCGATAGCAAGCAATACATTGTTTGAAGGCGCACAGTCAGCTGAGTGGTGGTCAAGAAGAGGTGAAGCTTTCCATCTAAGATTTTCAGACACAGTGCGTCAGGGAATGATGAGGGGTGACGACACAAAGACAATCACCAACAATCTAATCGGTACAGCGCCAAACAAATATAAAGACGGTGCGTTACAAGCAAACAGACGAAGTGCTGAAGCATTAGTAAGAACAAGCATACAAGCAGTAGCAAATGAAGCGCGACTAGAGACCTACGCAGATAATGACGATATCATCAAGGGTGTAGAGTGGGTATCAACACTAGACAGCAGAACATCACAAACCTGTATGGGGCTAGACGGCTTAACTTGGTCAAATCCTGATAGAGAGCCAATAGGACACAACGTAACCTTCCCCGGTGTAACAGCACATTGGGGTTGTCGCTCAACGCAAGTACCAATCACTAAGAGTTGGGAAGAGTTGGGTGCAAAAGGTGACTTCAACGAGATACCTGAAAGCACACGCGCAAGCATGGACGGTCAAGTATCAGATAAGATGGGATATGAGAGTTGGTTGAAGGGTAAATCAGAGCCATTCCAAAGAGACGCACTAGGCGCACAAAAGTATGACCTATGGAAGCGAGACAAACTAAAGTTTACAGACTTAGTAAATCAGTCAGGTAATCCACTAACGGTACAACAACTGAATACCAAGCTAGACAAGCCAAAGCCTAAGAAGCCTAAGATACCAAACCCTGTACTTGGGTTCAATGTAGGGTTTGATAAGATGCTAGAAGACATTAGAGATGAAGCTAAAGAGGTTATTAACAAACTACCTAAGCCAAATACAGTGATAAGAGGTTCAGGTGTTTATTACCGATACAGTAAGAAGATTGAGACACCTGTAACATCAAACAGGGTAGATGACAGGTATGTGCTACTACACGAATACGGGCATTACATAGACCATAGACTCAATATCGGCAAAGACGGATTTTTGATAAAGGAAATCAACGAATACATGTCCTTTGATAGACTAAGGGAAGCGTCACAGATTGATGCGCGCGCATTAGGAATCGGTAAAGGAATGCGTGGACAGAAAGAAGCGATGTTCAAGCTAAAGCAACTATTGAAAGACGCTAAAGACTCTAAGTATGGAACTACGTACACATGGAAGCACCCTATCTATCCAAACATAAGTGATATTATCGACAGCATGACAAAGGGTAAGTTCTACAATGACTTTAGAATGGCAGGTCATGGAAAAAGCTATTACCGCTCACATGACCACCAAATGACTGAGAACTTCGCAAACCTATTCCTATTGTGGTCAGATAAAAAGAAGTGGGCGTTCACTAAAGAGATGTTCCCTAGCCTAACTAAAGAGTTTGAATTGATAATGAAAGAGGTGCTGTAATGGACGCAATGGAAAACCTACAAAACCTACACAAAGAGAAATACGGTGTAGAGCCTAATGTTATAGGACTACTGTGGAGAGATATAGACAAGCAGATAGACTTGTTGATAGAAGCGGTTGAGGGTGATAAGCCCTATGACGAATACAAAATGCTAACCAAAGAGCAACAAAAAGCCTTCGATAAAAACGAATTAGTATTCTAGTTTCACATCTACAAAATAGGTTGTATAATAACAATGTCAGAGACAATTTAATTATTCGGAGAATAAAATGAGCGATAAGACCTACACTGAAGACGAATTTAACGCACTTCAAGCAAAATCAGACGACAACAAAGCAAAACTAGACGAGTTTAGAGCGAACAATGTCAAACTAATGAAAGACATGGAGACATTAAGCGCTAAGTTTGATGGCATTGACCTAGACGGCTACCAAGACATGGTAAAGCAACAGCAAGCACTAAAAGACAAGAAGCTATTAGACGCAGGCAAGATTGACGAACTACTAGAAGAGCGCACTAAAGCAATGGTGTTACACCACAACAAAGAATTAGAGAAAATCCAAGGTACAAACAAAACCCTGAATAAACAGTTAGAGACACTCGTGATTGACAACGCTGTAAGAGACTCAGCAAGCAAATCAGGTGTTGTAGATACAGGCATAGACGATGTACTACTACGCTCTCAATCTGTATTCTCACTAAAAGAAGGTAAAGCAGTGCCACACGACCAAAACGGTAACGTAATATACGGTGAAGGTACAAGCGAGCCAATGTCAGTACAAGAATGGGTCAAAGGTCAAATGGAAATAGCGCCACACTTATTCAAATCATCACAAGGTGGCGGTTCAGAGCATGGCAAGAACTTCTCAGGCGGTGGCTCTAAAGATTTAACAGCATTACAGAAATTACAGGTAGGGTTCGCCAAATAGGTTGACACTGTTTGTCTTTTATGTTGTAATACACACAACTGCCATAGAATGGCAATTGAACCCTACATATAACCCGTGGTGATATAGTAGCAGAATATTTTTTTACTGCCCTATAACAAAAACGGGGCATATTATAGGAGATTCCATTATGGCATCTGTAACTCTTGCTGAATCAGCAAAACTATCACAGGACATGCTTGTAGCCGGCGTTATTGAAAACGTCATTACAGTAAATCCTTTTTATGACATCTTACCGTTTCAATCTATTGACGGCAACTCACTAGCATACAATCGTGAAAACGCATTGGGCGCTTCAGAGTGGACAGGTGTTGGCTCAACTATCTCTGCGGGTAAAGCAGCGGCGACATTCACGCAAGTGACTACTAGCCTAACTACACTTGTAGGTGACGCTGAGATTAACGGCTTAATCCAAGCTACACGTTCAAACTTGACAGACCAAAAAGCGGCACAAGTTGCTTCTAAAGCTAAGTCAATTGGTCGTGCTTACCAAGACAAACTAATCAATGGTACGGGTTCTAGTAACCAAATCACAGGTTTGTTGTCTTTAGCTACATCAGCACAAACTAAGACAGGCGCAACTAACGGTTCTGCTTTATCTTACGACTTGTTAGATGAGACTTTAGACAAAGTAACTGACAAAGACGGCACTGTTGACTACATGATGATGAACGCACGTACTATCCGTTCATACTACGCATTGCTTAGAGCATTGGGTGGCGCAGGTATCGGTGAAGTTATTACTTTACCTTCAGGCGCGCAAGTACCATCTTACCGTGGTATTCCAATCTTCCGTAACGACTACATCCCTGTAAACCAAACACGTGGTTCAAGTTCTACTTGTACTTCAATTGTTATGGGTACATTAGATGACGGTTCAATGTCACACGGTATCGCAGGCTTAACAGCTTCAGGTAACGCAGGTGTTTCTATTGAAGAGTTAGGCGCATCAGAAACTAAAGACGAGTCAATCACTCGTGTTAAGTTCTACAACGGTCTAGCTAACTTCTCTGAGAAGGGTCTAGCAATGTTAAACGGTATTACGAACTAATACAGTTTGATGAAATCCACCTATCTTCGGGTAGGTGGTACTTATTAAGGAAAAATTATGGCATTAGACGCAACTCCAAACGGCTCATCAGCAGATAGCTATGTTTCAGTATCAGACGCAGATGCCTACCACGCAACACACTTGTACGCAACAGATTGGACATCTGCTACAGAAGCTAATAAAGAGATAGCCCTAAAGATGGCTACTCGTATATTAGATGAGAAGACAGATTGGTCAGGAAGTAGAGCTACATCAACCCAAGCATTAGCATGGGGTAGAACAAACGTAACTGACGATGGTCAGGCTGTAAGCTCTACAATCGTACCACAACCAATTAAGAACGCCACAGCAGAATTTGCTAGAAACCTCATATCGAACGACCTAACAGGTGACGCTCAAGGTAAAGGACTAACAAGCCTAGAGGTTGGCTCAATTAAACTAAACTTTGATAAAACTGACACAGCAGGCGTATTGCCTTCAATCGTTCAGGAAATGTTGAGAGGTTGGGGAACGATACACGCCCGTGCTAAGTTTGGCACGGTAGCAGTAGTGAGGTCGTAAAATGGGGCTTAGAGATGCTATCCTAAGCGCTGTAAGTTCAGCAGTAACCGCCACAGGCGATATTGCAGAAAGTATTACATTCGTTACAAAGACGAATGGAGACTATGACGTTGTATTCGGTCAGAACACATCTACAGAAACAAACTACACTGTTAAAGCCATTATCTCGTTTGACGATAACACTATCTCGGGCAAAGGCTCTACCAACAAGACAGACTCAGCGTTCACAGGTGAAATCACAGCATTATTCGCTACTAAAGGACTGACGTTCACACCAACCACTAAGGACATAGTAATCCGTGGTGGTGAGCGTTATGCTATTACAGATATTAAGAAAGACCCTGTTGGTGCGTCTTATTCCCTTAAATTGAGGAAGCTAGGATGAGTTTTGACAGCGACATAAGACGATTCAGCAAGAAGACGGGCGTAGCTATAGATGAAGCTGTTAGAACGGTGGCGTTTAAAGCATTTGGCATGATTGTTAAGAAAACCCCTGTTGATACAGGACGTGCGAGAGGTAATTGGAACGTATCTGTAGCTACAATAGACAGAAACGTGGACGCAGAAGCCAAAAGACCCAAAGCACCAAGCATTAAGAAAGGTGACGGACTGAAGCCAATCTACATTGTTAATTCATTAGATTATATCCAAGACCTAGAGAATGGCACATCAAAGCAAGCGCCTAACGGTATGGTGGCAATAACAATGAATGAAATCAGAGGTTCATTATGAGTTTTGAGAATGAGCGCCTGACGATTGAAAACAGATTCAAAGAATATTGGCAAGAAACCCCTGTCGCTTGGGAGAATGTATCATTTGATATGCCAAACAACTCAGGGTGGACAAGACTAACAGTATTAAACGGGTCAAGTAGTTATAGAGCAATTAATAGCGCTAAGAGACACTCAGGCTTAATTGTTGTTCAAATCTTTGTACCGAGAGACACAGGAACTAGTACAATACGAAAGTATGCGGACACGGTCACGAGTATTTTCGATGGTAGAAAGTTCAGTGATGTGGTTTGTGATGTAGCAAGCATTGAGACCATAGGAACTGATGACATTTGGCATCAGATGAACGTAACAATTCCATATTGGAGGGATTCATGAAAGCAGTAGTTTTATATTCACCTAACGGTGATAAAGAAGGTGTAACGCCACACCCTTCAAAGATTGAAGAAATGAAGGCGAAGGGTTGGGCGGAAAAGTCTATAACAAAAACAAAAGTAAATACAACGGAGAAAGAAGATGGCAAATCATAAAGGTAGCGAAGGAACGGCTAAAATCGGTTCAAACGTAATCGCAGAAGTAAAGGATTGGAGTATCTCAGAGTCAGCAGAGACTATTGACGACACTACACTAGGAGACACAGCACGTACTAAGACTGTAGGCTTAACATCAGCAAGTGGTTCTATGACTGCTTTTTGGGATGAGACTGACACAACAGGTCAAGGCGCAATGACTGTAGGTGCTGAAGTAGCATTAAAGTTATACCCTGAAGGTGCTACAACAGGCGACACATTCGCTTCATTGTCAGCAATCATTACTGAGAAGGGTGTATCAACTACACTAGACGGCATGGTTGAGACTTCAATTAGTTTTGAAGCTAACGGTGTTGTTACTTGGGCTGCTGTTGCGTAATGGGTATTTTAGATAACGCTAAGTCGCACTTTGACAAGTTAGAGACTAAAGCAATCGAAGTACCTGAGTGGGATGCTGTTATTTATGCCACTCCGTTCACTATGGGTGAAAAGAAATCTCTTTGGAAGTTTGCAAAAGATGACGACTTTGAGTTCATGGTACGCACATTGATTCTGAAAGCGCTAGATAAGGACGGCAATAAGCTGTTTGATATATCTAACAAAGTGGAATTAATGAACAACGCATCACCTGATGTAATTACACGAATTGTAGGCGAAATTTCCATATCTCAAACTATTGATGATATGGGGGGAAACTAAGAAGCGATTCCGAGTTACACGCAAAGTACGCACTTGCGAATCGCTTACACAAGGCTGTTCATGAAATAGACCTGATGACGGTTGAAGAGTTTCACGGTTGGATAGCCTACTTTAAACTAGAGGATAAAGATGGCAACTGACAATATAGCAACTCTCGGAATTAAGGTTGACCCCAAAGGGGCAATATCGGGTGCGAGTAAGGCTAAACGTGCTATTGGTGGAATAGGTAATGTAGCCAACAGGGTAAAGAGCCAAATATTCTCACTAAACGGTGCGCTTGGTGCTTTAGGCGCAGGCGCTATGTTGCGTTCAGCATTAAAGTACGCAACCTCCATTGAGTCATTAAAAGTACAGCTTAAATTCTTAACGGGTAGTGCTAAGGACGCAGGAAAGGCGTTTGACTATATGCTTGGATTTGCCAAGTCAGCACCCTTCACCCTAAAAGAAATCCAACGAGCGTCACCTTCACTATTAACAGTGACAGAAGATGTAGATGAGTTAAACGCACTACTAAGCATAACAGGTGACATCGCCGCATCGTCAGTATTATCATTCCAAGAAGTAGCACAACAACTACAGAAGACCTTCGCAGGTGGAATATCCGCAGCAGACCAATTCAGAGACTCAGGTGTAAAAGCCATGTTAGGATTTGAGACAGGCGTTAAATACACAGCAGAAGAGTCTAAGAAACACATCATGAATCTGTGGGAAGAGAACAAAACATCAATGAAGGGCGCTACTAAAGACATGGCGCTTACATTTGAAGGTCAAGTATCAATGATGGGTGACGCTTGGGATGAGTTGCAACTAGCATTCATGAATGAGGGCGTGTTTGATGAGACCAAGACAGGCGTAAAAGAAATATCAAGTATGCTCAGAGACCCTGAGACACTTAAATCAGCAAAAGAACTAGGGCAATCAGTAACAAAAATAGGTCTAGCACTAAAGAGTACAGTTCAAGTAGTAATGGGGTTGCCTTCAGAGGTAACATCTGTGGGCTTGGTATTATTCCTATTGGGTGGCGCTAAAGCGAGAGTGGCAATCGCAATGCTAACAGCAGTAGCAGTTAAAATTGATGCAATACGTGATGCCATTAAGGGAATAACAGGCGATGACGTAAGGTTGCAATTCAATGGATTAGATGTCGGTGAACTTAAAACAGCACAACAAGCACAGATAAAGATTTATAACGACTTACAGCAAAAGATTAAAGATGTAAAAGGTGAGATGAATCAGGCGGCTACCAACAGTGATGACACTGTTTTTTGGCAAAAGAATGAAGAGTTGGGCATTTTAAATAAGCAAGCCAAAGATACAAAGACAACAATATCAGAATTAATTACTATGATTCGTGATAGTGGAAAAATAACAACACCTAAGACGTTCTTCCCAACTGACTTCCAACCACCAACACCGCCTAAAGAAAAAGAATATAGCAACAAGTGGCTGAAAAACGCACAGGAGCTAATCACAACTACTGACAAGTATAAAGCGTCAATAGCAGGTGTTGGAATAGAGCTAACCAAAAAACAAGAACTAGAGAAAGGCTACAACTCAGAAGTACAGCGTATTAAGGCATACATCACTGAAAAGAATATGTCATCAGCAACAGAAGCTAAGATGATTGGTCAAGTAACAACAGCATACGATGAAGCCATCAAGCGAATGGATGAAGCTGACATTGCTAAAAAAGTAGCAGGTATAGCAAGCATTATGGAATCGTCTATAACAGATATGATTATGAATATCGGCAACGGCGCTAACTCACTCAAAGACACAGTTAAAAATATGGCTAGAGCAATATTAGCTGAGTTTATCAAGATTCAAGTAGCTAGACCTGCCGCTAACTTCCTTTCTAGCTTTACTTCGGGAATGTTCAGAGCAGACGGTGGAACGGTAACAGGAAACCAACCCTATGTAGTAGGTGAGCAAGGTGCTGAGTTATTTGTACCGAATAAGACAGGTACTATCATACCAAATGACGCTATGTCATCAGGCGGTGGCTCAGGTGGCGAAACAAACGTAAGTGTAAGCTTCAACATCACTGCTAACGACACAACAGGTTTTGATGATTTATTAGACTCACGTAGAGGAATGATTGTAGGTATTATTAATCAGGCAATGAACGATAGAGGAATCACAGGGGTGACAGCATAATGGCATATCCAACTACACCCGTATTTCAGTCAGTGAACCTAAAGTCCAATGATAAGACTCTAACATCACAGACTGTAAACGGTAGAACACAATCAAGAAAACTAGCAAGTCAATATTGGGAGTTCTCAGCTAAATATCCACCTATGACTCAAGCAGACTTTATGCCTGTATATGCTTATGTAATGCAACAGCGTGGACAGTCAAACACATTCACTGTGAGAATACCCGTATTAGAAGACGCTAGAGGTACGGCATCAGGCACGTTAAGAGTGAACGGTACTAAGGCAGCAGGCCAAACTACAATAGTAGTGGACGGAATTACAGGAACTATCGTAGAAGGTGACATGATTAAATTTAGCCATGATAAGGTCTATATGGTTGTTGGTCATACCGAAACATCAAGTAACACGACATCTATCGATATACAGCCACCTCTTCGCTCTAACGTAGCAAATGATGAGACAATTAACTACGACACCGTAACAATGAAGGTAAGGCTAAGAAATGATATACAATCATTCGGAATGAGTAACGATGGCTTGTTCAGATATGAAGTAGACTTCATTGAGGCTCTATGAGTAGAAGTATTCACGCATCTGTAGTAACAGAACTTGCAAAAGACTCGGTAAGAATATGCCACATGATTGAGATTCACCTGTCCTCTACGTCTTTTTTAACAGACGCAGGACAAGACATTGTGTATGGTGGAAACACCTATGTTGCTAGTAGTCATTTCCTTGATGTGTCCACAGTAAAAGAGGACTCCGAAGTGAGAGTTGGAACGTCTAAGATAAAATTATCGGGCGTAGAGCAATCCTTTATATCCGCTTTACTTAGTAGCGCCTACATATCCAAACAGTTAATAGTTTATAGGGCTTACTTGGACGCTAACAACGGTGTAATAGGCTCTCCTGTATTGATTCACGATGGTCGTATATCAGAATACGAGATTATTGATACAGAAGAGACCTCAACAGTGGAACTAGGGGTGGCATCGCATTGGTCAGACTTTGAAAAGAAGTCAGGAAGACACACCAATAGCAATTCACAGTCGTTATTTTTCTCAGGTGACAAAGGCTTTGACTTTGCCGCTAACGTGGTTAAAGACTTAGAGTGGGGTAGAGCATAATGTTTGAATGGTTTATAAGCTTTATAGCATCAGCAGTAATATCTTGGTTATTAGCCCCTGACATAGAGGACTTAGAGCAAGAAAATACAGACGGTACATTATTAAACAAGCAAAGCAACAACGCACAGATACCTGTCATTTATGGAGAGCGTAAAGTAGGTGGAACGCGAGTCTTTGTAGAGACAAGTGGCACAGATAACGAGTACCTTTATATTGCCCTAGTATTGTGTGAGGGTGAGGTAGAAAACATTACAGACGTATATATCAATGACGTTTTATCAGGCGATGCTAAGTTTAGTGGGCTAGTCACAATTAACAAGCACTTAGGCTCTGATACTCAGACAGTAGACACAACCTTATTGAGCGCACCAAGTTGGACATCAGCACACACACTAAAAGGTGTTGCTTACTTAGGCATCAGACTTAAATGGGATAGGGAAGTATTTGGCTCAATTCCAAATATTCATGCTGTGGTAAAAGGACGCAAAGTCAGAACATTTAACTCTAGTGGTGTATTAAGCACGGCTGAGACTTATTCAACAAACCCTGTTGAGTGTATGTTGGACTACCTCACTAACACTAGATACGGAAAAGGGCTTACATCTGCTGATTTTGAGCCAAGTTATACATCATTTTATAATGCGTTTCAAATCTGTGACGCTTTAGTTGAGTCATATTCAGGTGGCTCGTACATCAACACATTCAACTGTAATGTGATATTAAGTACAGACAACACACTCATGGATAACGTAAAGATTTTGCTAAACGGCATGAGAGGTTTAATGCCATACACGCAAGGTGTTTATAAGCTTATCGTAGAGAACACAGGCTCGCCTTCTTTCGCATTTACAGAAAGCCACATCATTGATGGCATCAGTATCTCAGGCGAAAAGAAAGGAACTAGATTTAATAGAGTTATTGCTACGTTTACGAACAAGGACAATAATTGGCAAGACGACCAAGCGATATACCCCGAAGCAGGAAGCACAGAAGAGACTACATTATTAGCAGAAGACGGTGGAGTTGAATTAGAAAAGAGAGTTAGACTGCCAACCATAACAAACATATACCAAGCAAGAAACATAGCTAAGACGGTAGTCAATAAGTCAAGACAAGGCATCAAGTGTTCATTCCTTGCTACAGGCGAAGCGTTACAGACTAGCATTGGAGACATTGTATCTGTTACACACAGAACTCCGGGTTGGTCGGCTAAAGCATTCAGGGTTATAAACCTATCATTGAAAGCAGACGGCAACGTAATTGTTGCTTTATCTGAACATAAAGATACCGTTTATCCTTGGGCAGACACAGGCGCTTACACAGTAATCCCTGACACCACCTTACCTGACCCTTTCAGTGTGTTGCCTGTAACGAGCGTAACAGTATCAAGTGGCGAGAACTATCAAGTAACAAACAGTGATGGCTCAACAAGCCCTAGAATCCTAGTAGCATGGACAGCACCCGTTGACAGTTTTGTAGACAGATACGTTATTCAAATAAGAATAGCCGCAGGAACTCCTAGCGAAAACCCTTGGGATATAGAACATACAACAGACAGTACACCTCTGTATATCTCAGGCGTAGCATCAGGAACTACTATCGATGTACGAGTTAAGTCTATGAATACTATGGGTGTATCATCAGCATGGACGCAGATTAACGACCACACTATTGCAGCATT
>Ga0233443_1001922_pt1 | contig 16884 bp, 14 predicted proteins | sample SI_123_September_2_FD_182784 | JGI IMG/M metagenome (GOLD analysis project Ga0233443, IMG submission 182784) | Seawater microbial communities from Saanich Inlet, British Columbia, Canada - SI_123_September2016_200_MG | ecosystem: Environmental > Aquatic > Marine > Inlet | place: Canada: British... | reverse complement strand
CTACCAAGCAAAATCACAACAGAGTTCAAAGAGGTAATTGATTGGCTGCACGAAAGAGCATGTGCAAGACAACAAGGACTGGGAACTAAACTACCATGGGACAAAGATTGGATTGTTGAGAGTCTCTCTGATAGTGTAATTTACATGGCATACTATACAATGTCAAGATTTGTAAATGATGGAACAATAAAACCTGAAAATCTTACAAAAGAATTCTTTGATTATATTTTATTAAATAAGGGAGACATCTCATTGGCTGTTAGCACATCAAAATTATCCGAAGATATAATTGACATGGTCAAAAATGAATTCAAATACTTTTACCCAGTCGATTCAAGACATTCAGGACGAGACCTAGTTCAAAACCACTTGTCATTTTTTGTCTTAAACCATGTTGCAATATTTGAGAAAAAATTATGGCCGCAAGAAATTGTCGTCAACGGTTCTGTAATGATGGACGGTGCAAAAATGAGTAAAAGCATGGGCAATATAATTCCGCTTCGAACTGCAATCAAAGATCATGGAGCAGACCCAATCAGATTAGCAATTATCTCATCAGCTGAACTACTTCAAGATGCTGATTTCAACATGGAATCAGTGTACGGCATTCAAAACAAGCTTGAATCCCTTCTAGAAGAGTGCAGTAACCTCAAAGCATCAGAAATAGGCGATTTGGAGGCTGAAGACAGGTGGATTTTATCAAAAACTCAAGGAAGAATAGTCCAAATCACAGAAGCGGTTGAAAAAATGAGGCTACGAGAAGGCCTACAAGACATACTATTTTCGTTTGAATCAGATTTGAGCTGGTATGCAAAGAGAGTTGATGCCAAAGGAAGGGATAACGTTTCAGGAATACTACATCAGATTAATTCAGCCAGAGTGGCAATGCTATCCCCATTTGCACCACATATTGCAGAAGAGATATGGGAAAAATTAGGATATACAGAACTTGCATCAAAATCAGCATGGCCTAAATTTTCAAAAGAAAATATAGATTCCACATCAATTCAATCCGAAGAACTACTAAAATCAACAATAGATGATATTGTAAATATTTTAAAAATAACAAAAATTACTCCACAAAAAATTGTAATTTATGTAAACTCTGACGAGTTCAAATCCAAAGTTTATAGAAAAATTTTGGGAATTATGGTGGGAGGTCAAAATAACATGGGGGTTGTAATGAAAGAGTTAATTGCAGATCCTCAAACTACCGATGCTAAAAAAATGCCAGACTATATCCAAAAGGTAATCAAAGACTTGCATTCAGAATCTGAAGAAATTAAATCAATGAAAGTAGAATCAGAAGAGTTTGATGAAAAACAATTCCTATCTACAGAGTTGGCAAGTATTGGAAAGAAAGAATTTGGCGTAGAGATTCAAGTGTTTGGAGCAACTGATAAGGATATCTACGACCCCAAGGGAAAGGCAAGACATGCAAGACCGTTCAAACCAGCAATTCTAATTGAATAATTAGTAGTGATTTTTACACGCTAAGCAGACATATGCAATTTTAGTTTCTAAATCATAAGAAATGTCCACCTTAGCTAGTTGAACTACAGTAAATCCCTTACAAATCTTACAGATGCCTTGCAACAGTACTGATTGTAAAATTTAGAATTAACCACATATGTCAAAATAGGGTTCGATCAAGGTCATGCGTAATTTACCCACGAAATTAACTACTTTTTGAGATACATACCACATGATTAAAGAAATAATTGGATTTGTATGGGATTTAATTTCAGGACACTAATATTTTCAATCCTTGTGTCATAATTGTAATCAATCCAAAGTTCATTCAAAAGAGAACACATGTGCACATAAGAGAAAATAATTAAAAATTAATTTTCAATATCTAAATCAACATGAACTTGTGCAATACATGAATTGAGTTGATCCTCATTGCCAAGCCAGGTTTCGCGACAATTCTGAATTTTCTCCTCATATGAATCCCAAAATTCATTGCTTTGAAGTAGAGAGTTTTTTCCATCCTTTGCCATATGGTAAACCTCAAGTCCGGTAAATCCCTCATACCTTACAATCATTTTTTCATGAGATTCCTCAAATCGTTTTAGTTCAATGTAGCATGTTTCTTGAGAATAGCCAGATAGTTCTTCGCATTGTTGAATTTTCTGTTGAAGTTCATAGTATGACAGTTCAAGATTTCTCAACTCCCGTTCTTTGACAAAATCACCATAATCAGCAGTAGCTATAATTCCAATGAAGATCCCAACTACAATTACGATTCCAACTACAGCGATTGATTTCACAATGTATGCATATTCCTCATAGATATTATGCCTTTTTTTAAAAAAAAATAAAAAAACAAAACCGGCGGGCTTAAGATCAATACCAAATAGGTATCAGATGAGAGCCCATGTCACTTAAGATCAGAAAGTGTCCGTTTCTGATGACAGTGATTTTGTCTTAAGATCTGAAACTATTGTTTACAGATGAGAGACTTGGTCTTGTAATCATTTTAACACAGTTTTTCTATATAACGAGCACTCATAATTTCTACTAGTGGTAATTAATTCCAACTAGTGTTACAAGAAGGGGTTTCAGATAGTCTATTTATTAGAGTTCAAGAATTCAAACAGTATCTTGAAAATCGCTGTAATGGGAATGGGTGTAGCAGGCTCTTATCTAATGGCCAGACTAAAAGACTCAGAACATGACGTAACAGGATACGAGAGAAACGTAGAGGAAAAACATGATTCAATTTGTGCATGGGGAACAATCAAGTCAGTACTAGCAGGAATGTGTAAAAAAACTGGAAGAGATTTTGATGATTTTCTAATTCATGATGGAAAGCAAATGCATGTGAAAATGAATGACAATGTTAAATTTGACATTGGTCTCAAAGGTTTAGTCACATATAACAAATTAGGGTTAATCAAAGATTTCATTAAAGATTCAAAAATAATTTACGGTGAAGCTCCAAAACTCGAAGAGTTAGAAAAAGAATACGATATGATAGTTGACTGTACTGGATTTAACAGAGTATACTTGCCAAAGATGAAAGAAGATTTCTTTTTACCAACATACGAATACAAAGTAGAATACGAAGACAAAGTTCCATTTGATGACTTTTACATCGAGCCATTTCCAGGAATGTCAGGATACTTTTGGTATTTCCCACTGGGAGGTAAATTTGCACATATTGGCGCAGGTGATTACAATAAAGATCACATAAAGGCAACAGATAGATTTTTGAAAAAACATGGCGGTAAAATTGTTCAGACAAAAGGCCGTCCAATTAGATTGGCAACTCCAAATAAATGCAAACCGTACTATTCAGGCAAAGTAGTAGGGGTTGGAGAATCAATCGGCACAGTCTATGCTCTACTGGGTGAAGGAATTATTCCATCGATGCAATGTGTGGACATATTTCTTGAAAATATGCATGATTTCAAAGCATATGAAAAAGCCGTCGAGGAACACTACAAAGTATATGCCAAAGTCTTTAATTTTGTACATGCAAAGATTCAGAAAAACTTTAGTTTCCTAAAGGCATTGCCAGATTTTATTGCAATTTTCCTATACATGAAAAAGAATGAAGACAGATTTGGAATGCATATCAAAGTTTCAGATTTACTAAAAGTTGCTAAAGCATAATCATCTTAAAGATTTTTTGTAAAGAAAATACTAGAATTTTCAAATCCTAAATGCAGGTAAAACTTGTGGGATTCAGTACGTTGATTTCCAGATTCTAGTCTCATTCTATGACATTTTTTCTCTTTTCCAATGTCAATTGAGAAATTAATCAATTTTTTTCCAATTCCATTAGAGCGGTAATTTTGTGAAACAATCAGTTCAGGAACATACATTTCCAATGTATTTTGATTCAATCTAGATAGAAATACAATACTCACCATACCGACAATTTTTGAATTTTCAATTTCGGCAACTAGAATTTTTTTATTGTCTTCTTGCATGTAGGTTTTTAGTAATTTTGTAAATGTCTCAAGTTCATTGTCTTTTTGAGGTTTTGGTCTTCCAAGTTCATACAATAATTCAAGAAGTGACGGGATATCATCATAAGTAGATTCTCTAATTGTAATATTTTCCATAGAAATCTATTGTAATCATTTCTTTTAACGAGTATGTTTTTCTCTAAGAAAAACTAACAGCGCTAAATCCTTCTCTATTAGTTCGATTTGATGCCATGTTATAATCGTAAATTGTAGTAGAGTATGCTCGTAGTTCTTCTTTCATTTGATCCAAATTATCTGCAAGATAAAATCCAGGACAGTCACCGGTAAATTGATAGGTTGCATGTACACGTGCTTTTCCTTGTTCATTTTCTAACCAGCTAGCAAATGGATATAGATAACAAACTCCAGGTCTGTCAGGATGCATGCTACATGCACCTGCATCATCTAGGAATCTGCATGAAATATGGGTTCCATCTTCTTCAGCAATTTCATCAGTTTTTCTTTTTAGGTTGATGGTAGTCATCGTAGTCATTTGACCAGAAGGACCAGGTTCATCATATGTAACAGTAAGAGTTTCATTTTTGATAAAGTCAGCAGTGTTTTTGTATTTCAAACCTTTACCAATTGTAATTAAATCATCAGAAGTTAACGGCAATCTACCCTGTCTATCACAGCAATTATGACAATCAGGCCAAAAACATTTCCATAAAATATATTTTTTTTCAGAATTAAGATAAGGGACATGGAAAACAACATCTTTGACTTTGATTGCAAAATCAGAAACATCAGTAATTTTACCCAGTACAAATTTTCTTAGTATAGGATCAAAATCCCAATCCTTTTCTAACAGATCCAATGATTCTTCAATTTCGTTTTGAGACACAACTATTCAGTTATAACCGCTTTTACAGATCTTATTAATGTTGAGTGAAAAAGGAAAATATGCAGCAGCAACAGAAAACAGGAGATTTGTTTGGGCAGAAATTATTTGGCCGTTAGTTTTAGAAATCGATGACATCACATTCACACTAAAACAATTTCAAGAAAAACGTGAAAGAGTGTGTATTGAAAAAAATACAACCATTACAATTGCATCTAGAGGACTAGTCTCACTAGTTCTAAAAGGAATTTTACTAAGAGAAAACAACACGTATTCAATTCATTACAAATTAATCCCATACATGAGATTAAGAGCAAAATGCGATTATGCAACTGCAATTCATGAAATCAGAACATAGTAATGTCACAGTAGCCCGAGGCAGATTCGAACTGCCGTCTCCGCCTATCCACTCTTGAGATCCAGAGGGCAGAATCCTTGACCACTAGACTATCGGGCTACTTGAAATTAATTCAAGTAATTTAGAATATAATGATTTGGTGAAAATAATTCTGAAAGAATTTTATCGTGATGCTTGGGCTATACGCTCTAATTCGTGTCTTTTCTTTACAGATGGAGAATTAGAGTCGTTGTTTGCTGCAAGAATTAATTGCTCAGCTAAATGTTCTTCAATAGGTTTAGGATTAGAAAAGGTTGATTCTTTAACAGAGTCAGCAATAAATTTCAAAGCCATATCAACTCGTCTAATAGGTGCAACATCAACTGATACATGGTATGTAGTACCACCATAAACAATTCTAGTAGTATCTTCAGTTGGAGCAGAAAATTCTATAGCTTTAACTAAAACTTGGACAGGATGTTGTCCGGTCTTTAATTCAATTATCTCAAAGGCAGTCTTTACAGTGTTAATTAATTTAGTTTTCTTACCAGTCATTCTACCAGTATTTTTTGCATATTTTTTTCCAAAGTGCATTGATTTGTTGATCAGTCTTTCAACAATGTTGACTTCTGCTTTGTTAAATCGCTTTAATGCAGAACGACCAAAAGTATAAGGCAAAATTTGTTTTCTTAAAGAGATAGCAGTTTTTAATCCAGGATCAACAACTTTGACATCAGACATATCCCATTTTCTAAATAATAGTAAATTCTTTGTTTCAGCCATATCTCTATCTCCTTGGTTTCTCCTTCTTTCCAATTACTAATTCGTGAAGGGATGTACCGTTAACTTTAGAAACCTTGAATCTAACACCAGGAATATCTCCCATTGCACCACCTTGTGTAGCACCCATGCCTTCAATGGTAACCTCATCGTGTTCATCAATGAAATTCATTGCACCGTCTCTTGGCAAAAAGGCTGTAACGGATTTACCATTTTTAATTAATTGAACTCTAACACATTTTCTAATAGCGGAGTTTGGTTGTTTTGCTGAAATACCAACTTTTTCTAAAACAATACCTCGTCCTTGCGGTGCACCACCAAGAGGATCAGACTTGACATCGATGCCCAATGTTCTTCTTTTGTATGAAGAAATTGCCCAGCGTTGTTTTTTCTTTTTTATGGTTAGTACTCTACCAGCAAATAATCCTAAAGGTGATTTTCTCATATTCTATAACTCCATTGATGCTCTTTCGGGACTATTAATTAATACACTGCCAATATCAAAATATCTTTTTGCCAGCAGGCGTGCTTTTTCAGCATTTCTGCCTTCTCTTCCAACTACAATTCCTTTCTTTCTTGGATCTACCATAACAATTGCCTGTTTAATGCCATCTGCGCGTGTATTTAATTTAACTTCAGAAACTAGTTTATTGTTTAATAGATTAGTTAGGAATTTTGCAGGATCCTCATCAAATTCTACCAATTCAACATTTCGTTTAACCATATTTTGTAATGACTTGATATGCATACCACCCTTTCCAATTGCAAGTCCCATCTTACCAGTATTAACTACAAAAATTACTCTATCCTGTTTTTCATCATCAATGCAATCTCTAGCAACTGCACCAGTCACATTTTGAAAAAGTGACATCATACGCATTTGATCAGTTGAAAGTTTAATTGCTTGCATAATAATTCTCTACTGTTTCCAGACTAAAAATGTCTCATTTAAAGTTAAGTTAGACATTTGTTTCCTCGTCTTTTAAAATTGATTTAATACTTGCCTCATCGATTGTGGTAAATGAGATTGTTGAAATTCTAAATTGTAATCCACATAATCTGCCCAATGCAACTGAAGTTCCTTCAAAGTTTACTAGAGGAACTTTTTGTTTTTTTGCATCAGATTGAATTCTTTCAAGCATTTCACCATCTACAGATCTTGATAAAATGATCAATTTGGAATTATTTAGAGAGTTTAAAACTTGTTTAGCGCCCATAGTTAGTCTATCCTCCTTACGTGCATCCTTTAATGATTTTTCAAGTATTTTACTCATGTATTTTCCTTATTCCGATCGTCTTGTCAGGGCCTTATAGGTTTATTGAAAAAATAGTTGGATGCATTAAAAATCAAATTAAAAATATTTTTTTGACATATAAAAATTGAATTTAATTATAATTAATTAACAATGATTGTTGTAAATGTAGGCGGGCTCATTGGCATTAATTTGATTAACGAATTCCAGACATAAGTTTCTAAAATATAAGTATCAGGTTTTTCAGGAATCCAAGATCGTGAAATATCCAAAATCTGGTTAGAAGATAAATTTCCCTGAATCCAAGAAATAGAAGTAACGATTCCATCAGAATTTTTTATTTGAAAAAAATAAATAAATTCTTGATCATACTTGATTTGATTTTCAATTGATCCAACTATTTGTATTTGCATGTTTGAAAGAAATGAAGTTATATGATTTTCAAATCTATCAGATAAGAAAACAGGTGAAACGTTTATTCTATCAAGAGGCAAAGTAGAATGATCAATTTTTGCAAAAGTTTCAACATATTGGTTATCAGTTTTCGAAAAGGGTTTGGGCAAAGTGTGATCATCATATTTTGCAAATATGGTATCACCAGGAACAGCATAAAGTCTATTTCCACTAGAAGGCGAATCAGCAGATAAAGTAATTGTGGAAATAAAATCGCCAGATCTTTCGGATGTCTCTATAGCGTTAACCAATAATCCACCCACGTCAGAATCTGAAAAAACTTCCAGCGTTACACTATCAATCATTTCAGGGTTTAAATTCAAATCAGAATCAATTACACGGATTTGTATTGAATCATTTAACAGAAATGTATCTTTTGAGAATTGAATTGTCCCATGATTCCAACTAACAGGAATAGATTCAACAAGCACAATTCCATCTGCAAATTCAAATGAAATTGATATCGAATCATCTCCATCAGATTGTAAAAATCCATTTGTAGGTCCATTGCCAGTTGTTCTAGGATTGGTATCAAAAATCCCATCACCGTTAACATCATGTAAAAAACCTGTAAGAATAATTTCACCTGAAAAAATTCCAGAGTTGGAATTAGTTTCAGTTAATCGATAAGGCTTTAGAGAATATTCACCTGAAGAAATTTTTAGGGAATGTGATTCAAGATTACCAATTGAATCGATTTGATTCGGATTACTATTCCAACTTGGAGCCATTACAGAAATAATAATTTTGTCAGTCCAAGAGTAAACAGATTTGTCTGTAAAAATTGGAGCGTATGGTTTTTCATAGTCAGGAATAGATTGAGCATATGCTGGAGTAAAAATTAAAAACAATCCTACCAAAATTAAATACACATAGAGAATTAACAGAAATTGAATTTAATGTTTGATGGTTATTTCTAAGATTTGTCAGTAGGTAAAGAAATTGCTAAGATGTTATCTCCGCGCAGTAAAACTTTTCCAAGAACAATATGTTTTTCGTCAGTAATATCTTCAGCATGTTCTAATGTCAAATTCATATGAATATCAAAGTCGACTAAAGAGCCCTGAATTGTTTTTGAATTTCTTAGACGAAGTAGGACAGATTTCCCTTGACAGTTAGCCATTGCTGTAGAAATTTCATCAGCCATAATTATCACTTGTCAGATTTTTTCTTACTAACTTGCATGTACAAATCAACAGTACCACTTCCAATTGGAATTTGACTACCAACAATTACGTTTTCAGTAATTCCTCTGAGTGCCTCAACTTCTCCAGCGAGTGCAGCATGTGCAAGGGTTGGTACAGTAATTTCAAATGCAGCTCTTGCAAGAACACTGTCTTTAGTACCAGCAATACCGTGTCTACCAATTTGTTGCATGTAACCTCTAGAACACATCAAATCAGATACAAGCATGATGTATCTATCATCAACTTCCAAACCTTGGTCTCCCAAGGTGTGCTGTAGTTCACTGATCAATGCATTTCTTGCGGCTTCAATACCCAAAGTTCCTGCAATTTCAAATACATTGTTTGTTCTAACATTTCTTTTATCTATACCCTTAACCTCAAGTAATTTTGCAATGTTTGAACCAGTAGTTTGAATTACCCATTCATCATCTTTTTGAACTAATGTTACACGCTCAATATCTGGAACTCCTTTAACAGTAGTATTGAGAACTTTATTTCTAATTCCAATTGCAGTTGCAGTATCGCATTCTTCAACTAAATTCAAAGTGATTAATTCAGCAGTTACTTCCATCTTGAACTTTTTGTTGGATGAAAGTGATGCTTCAACTTCTGCAACTGAGCAGCCTCTCTCTCTGAGTCTCTTTTCACTTAAAATTAATTTAATGTTAGTAGAATAATCAGTTTCAGTGTCAGCAATTAATGCGCTGACTTTAGTCTGTAAAACATTTCTTGCAACTTCAATTGCTTTTTCTCTGTTAGTTTTATTTTCTTTTTCTAAGTAGACATCCATAGTTGGGGTAACCGGTTTCTTTCTTGCGTCAACTAGTTCAATTAATCTTGGAAGACCCAATGTGACGTTTCTTTCTTTAATTCCTGCAAAGTGGAATGTTCTTAGAGTCATCTGAGTTCCAGGTTCACCAATAGATTGTGCAGTGACAATTCCAACGGCTTGACCAGGTTCTGCACGAGCACTGTTGTAGAGTGAAAGACCTTTCTTGCATACGGTTTCAACGCCGGATTTACTTAGATTAGATTTGTTTAATGCGTCAATTACAAGTTTAGTTAATCGTGGATTAAATGTTGCAGTGTATTTCTTAGCAAGTGTTTCAATTTCAGTTTTTGTAGCTTTAGCTCCAGAATCAACCATGGTTTGTGATGCAGCTAATCTGCTTGGATTAAATGCCTCACCATGATCACTTTTCTGTACATCAATTCCATCCTCACCATAAAGGAATTGAACAATGTGACCGTGTGGATCTCTTACAGTTCCATCGTATTCTAATCTAATATGTTCAAGTGCATTGATCAATCTACGTTGCATGTAACCACTTTGTTGTGTTCTAACTGCAGTATCTACAAGTCCTTCACGACCACCCATTGCGTGGAAGAAGAATTCTAATGCAGATAATCCAGTTCGGTAATTTGATTTTACAAATCCATGAGCGTCAGGATTACTGTCATGTTCTTTATAGTGAGTTAATGCACGGTTAGCATAACCGTCATTCATTCTATTTCCTCTTCTTGATTGTTGGCCTAATGCACCAGCCATTTGACCTACGTTAAGTGCTGAACCTCTGGCACCAGTTGTAGCCATAATTTTTCCAGCATTGCCATCATCAAGAGAATCATTTGCAGTATCACCCGCTTTAACTCTGGCTTTACCTAATTCATTAACAATGTAAGCCTCTAATGCTTCTTCAGCTTTCATACCTCTAGTAAGTTTCAATGTTCCTTTTTCATATTGGTCAGTTAAATCAGATACAACATCATAGGTTGATTGAATGTCATCTAAGATTTCTTTAACATTCTTTTCTGGAACTACAAGATCACCATAACCATAACTGAATCCGTAATGGGTGATGAATTGTTTGACCATGATTAAAATTGAATTTAAGAAACTCTTTCCAACCTCATTTCCATAATCTTTAGTAATTCTATGTAAGACACTCTCAGGTTCTTCTGCACCAATTGAAGTCTTATCAATTACACCGCTGATTAATTCACCATTTTTAATTACAACATCATTTGCTTTGCCACCAGTACCCTTGGACCATTTTGATGTAAGTGCATAGTTAAAGTCGCTAGGTAAGAATAATGAAAATAGTTGTTTTCCAGTATATGCAGGGCCGTCTTTTGTTTTAGTTCCAGGTTTTGGAAGTGGATCTGTATATCCACCAAGCATGGCATAATTTGAAAATTCTTGAATACTTAGAGTTGTATCGTCTTTGGTAAGAAGATATGCACCAGTCACAAAGTCTCTTAGGGCCCCGATAATCGGACCACCGTATCTTGGAGAAATTAATTGATCCTGAACTCTCATCAATAGAATTGCTTCTGCTCTTGCTTCTTCACTTTGAGGAACGTGAAGGTTCATCTCATCACCATCAAAGTCTGCATTGTATGGCGGACAAACAGATGGGTGTAATCTGAAAGTCTTTCCTGGAAGTACTCGGACATAGTGAGCCATAATTGACATCTGGTGAAGGGATGGTTGTCTGTTAAACATTACAATATCTTTGTCAGCAAGATGTCTTTCTATCAAATATCCAATTTCAAGGGATTCAGCGATTGTTGAACGGTCTTCAACAAAATCTAACCTAATTTTGACGCCATCAGGTCTTACAATATAGTTTACACCTGGAAATTTATCAGGTCCGTTAATTACTAGAGTTCGCATTCTTTCAATATTCCATTCAGTTACAATTTCTGGAATAGTCAACTTCATTGCAACTTGTTCAGGAACACCTACTTCAGACAAATCTAAGTTAGGATCAGGTGAAATTACAGTTCTACTAGAAAAGTCGACTCTCTTTCCAGATAATGAACCTCTGAATCTACCTTCTTTTCCTTTGAGTCTTTGAGTTAATGTTTTGAGAGGACGTCCAGAACGGTGATGAGCTTGTGGAATTCCAGAAACCTCGTTGTCAAAATAGGTTGTTGAATGATATTGTAACAAATCAACTAAGTCTTGAACAATTAATGGAGGAGTTCCAGCTTCTTTACTTTCCTTTAGTCTTTGATTTACTCTAATGATATCCACCATTTTATGGGTTAAATCGTCTTCAGATCTAATTCCAGTTTCAAGAATAATGGAAGGTCTGACAGTTACAGGTGGTACGGGCAAGGCTTGAAGAATAAACCATTCGGGTCTTGCAGTTACAGGATCATAGTTTAACAAAGACAAGTCATCATCAATAATTTGTGTAAATCTTTCTCTGATTGTAATTGGCAATAATCGGTGTTCACCAATTTCTGTTTTTTCTACAAAGATAGTTGGTTTTGTAAATACTAATTCAAATTGTGTTTTACCACAATGAGGGCATTCTTTTGCTTTTTTTGCTTTTTCAATAATTTGTTCTGGAATACGTTTTTGTGAAACTAGGGTGTAAGAAGATCCTTTATCTTTAATATGTTGAAATGCATTAAGATCATCTTGTGGAACTTTTAATCTAGCACAAGAACGACATGTAGATTGTAATAATTTGTAAATATTATCAATAAATGCAATATGCAAAATAGGTTCTGCAAGTTCAATATGTCCAAAGTGTCCAGGACATCTGGCTGCAGTGTTTCCGCAAGTTAAGCATTTTTGTCCAGGTTCAAGCGTGCCCAATCTACCATCCATAAGACCGCCTTGAACTGGCATTCCATCTTCATCATATGTTTCAGGAGCAGTGATTTCAGCAACAGAGTATTTTCTGACTTCTGTGGGAGACCAGACAGAGAAACGAATTCCATCAATTGCTTTAATTGCTTGAATAGACATATCTTACAGTTTCTCCTTTATGAGCAATCTTGGTGCAATATTTAGGCTTTGCATCTCTTGTAACAATAATTTGAAAGCATATGCTATAGATACAGAAGATACTTTGGCTTTATCCCCACAAACTCTGCAGACATATTTTCTTTGTTTAACATCATGATATGCTACAAGTCCACATCGCTCACATACAAAAATATCAGATTTGTCAGATTCGTCAAGTAGTCTATCTTTTAAAATCATTGAAGCACCATAAGCAATTAAACAATCTCTCTCCATTTCACCAAATCTTAATCCACCACCTCTTGCTCTTCCTTCAGTTGGTTGTTTAGTTAACATCTGAACTTGTCCACGTGCTCTTGCATGTATTTTATCTGCAACCATATGGTGAAGTTTTTGATAATATACAACGCCAATAAACACATCTACAGGAAATGCTTTTCCGGATCTTCCGTCATACATTATTTCTTTACCAGAATATTTGAAATTATGTTCATCCATTACCGCTTTAACTTCATCCATTTTTTCTCCTACAAATGCTGAACCATCAAATCTCTTTCCACGAAATGATGCGGCTTTTCCACATACAGATTCCATCATCATTCCAACAGTCATTCTTGAAGGGAATGCGTGCGGATTAATCAAAACGTCAGGAGACATACCTTCAGCAGTGTATGGTAAATCTTCGGCTTTTGCCAAAATACCCATTACACCTTTTTGTCCGTGTCTTGAAGCAAATTTATCTCCAATCTCAGGAATTCTCATATCTCTTGCTCTAATTTTATACATTTTTCCACCTTCATTAGATTGAGTCATAACAACAGTATCAATGACACCAGTTTCAGATGGCCTTACGCCAATTGAAGTATCTCGTCTATACGGACCAGATGATTCAAACTCTCTATATTCTTCCATAAATCTAGGAGGACTAGTCTTACCAATCAAAATATCTCCACCTTTAACAGCAGATTCAGATGCTACGACACCATCTTCTTCAAGTAATCGATATGCACGCTCACCCTTGTAACCTCTAATATTATCTTCAGCATTTGGAATTTGGAAGCTGTCTCTCATTCCACCAGGATATTGTTTTGCCTCTGCGTCATAAATTCTAAAGAAGAATGTTCTGCCTAATCCTCTATCAACAGAAGCTTGACTTAGAACAATTGCATCCTCAATGTTATATCCGTCAAATGGTAATACTGCAACTACACAATTCTGGCCTGCAGGTCTATCTTCTAATCCCAAAAGTTTCATTGCTTTGGTATTGACAGCTGGAACCTGTGGGTATAACATAAGATGTTGTCTAACGTATGTACTAGTGTTCATCATTGGTGTTGAAAATCCTAAACTTTGTTTTGCCATTGCAGATTCATATGTATTTCTTGGGGACTGGTTATGTTCAGGGTATGGGATGATAGAAGCGCCTGCACCTAAAATTGATGGTGGGAATACTTCAAGATGAGTATGTTTCTTAGTATCAGTGTCATCTAATGCGACATAACAATTTTCTTCCTCGTTAGCATCAATCAGTTCTAAAACACTCATTCTCAAAAGATCAGTCCAAGAAAGTAATTTCTTTGAAATCTTATCTAAAAGGTCAGAAGTTAACAGTGCCTTGCCATCTTTAATAATTATTAATGGTCTTAAAACACGACCGGCATTACAATTCACATACATTCTTCGTGTTGCATCATCATGTTCATCAGATTTATGGAATGAAACTCCAATATGAGGATGGATTTTTGAATTTCTTCTAAGGTCTCTAAGAGATTCAGATAATTCAATTCCGTCTTTATGATATCCAATTAAACGACCATCAACAAATATTCTAGTTCCATCCTTTTTCAAATCATCTTTTGCGTCAAAGAAATGTACAGTTCCAAGATCAAACAATTTTTCTACAAGTTCTTCAGAAGGAACATTTACAGAGATAATTCCAGACAATGCAAGATTTTTTACCAAACCACAGTTTGAGCCCTCAGGTGTTTCACTAGGACAAATTCTTCCAAAGTGTGTTGCATGCAAATCTCTTGCTTCAAAGTTTGGTTGAGTTCTACTAAGTGGAGATTGGATTCTTCTAAGATGACTGATCGTTGAAAGATAATTAGTTCTATCAAGTAATTGTGTAACCCCAACACGGCCACGACCCCAGTTTCCAGTTGCAATAGCATTGTTTAGCTTGTCAGTAATGATTCCAGGACGAATGGCTGCTGCAACGGCGTTAATACCACGTTTTTGACCAGAACGTTCTAGTTGGTATTTCATGTCTCTAACTAAATTTCTAAATGCAGTTCTAAACAAATCTGCAAGCATTTGACCTGCAAACTTGATTACTTTATTTCCATAGTGATCTTTATCATCAGGAGCAATCCAGCCAAGTTTTAATTCTAATAATTTACAAGCTGCTTCACCTAAGAATTGTGCTTTTTCTTTTCTATTTTCAGGATGTTTACCCAAATGAGGCAATAGACCCCAATCAAGTAAAGTCTCAGCACGTTTAATTTGAAATTCTTCTAACATTCCAGGTGCAATTCTTTTACTAATGTAAACAACAGCATCTTTGGCTGTAGGAACATCTCCTGCTTTTTCAAATGATCCTTCAAGTTCGTCTTGAAGTTCGTCAACCAGAGAAACAACTGCTGCAATCTCTTTGTCAGATTCTAATCCAAGTGCTCTCATTAAAGTGACAACTGGAATATCAACAGGGGAACCAGGAATTCTGGCTACAATTAATCCATCATTTTTCATTACAAGTTCTAATTTTGCACGATAACCTACAATTGATGAATATACTTTGGCTTTGAAAACAACATTACCACCAACAGTCTCCTTATCAACAATAATTTTATTGTAAGAAAGATCTTCTAAACCAACAATTACTCTTTCAGATCCATTGATAATGAAATAGCCACCAGGATCCATTGGGTCTTCACCATGTTCAATTAATTTTTGATTGGAGAAATTATTTAAAATACATGCATTAGATTTTGCCATTACTGGTACGTCACCAATGTGTACAAATCGAGATTCCAAAATTTTTCCATCTTCAATAACACTAGCTTCCATCATAACAGGTGCAGAGTAAGACACGTTTCTCAATCTTGCTTCAGCTGGAGTGATGTGGGTGATAGAACCATCAAGTTCCATCATTCTTGGTTGTTGAAGTTTAACTTTTCCTAATTGAATTTTATATGGATATTCAGCATTTTCAATATCAATTTGTGCAACTTCGTTGATAATACTTTGTAATCCTCTTTCTAAAAATTCATCAAAAGAGTTTAAGTGCTGTTTTGCAATTCCTTCACGTTTTAAAATATCCTGAATTACAGGCCATCGTTTGTTAGCAGAATGAACCAAATTTAGATCTCCACCACATATCTATAGTAAAGACTCTCACCGGCAGTTGGACTAGATCTAGTAATTTTTATCATATCACCAGGTTTTACTCCAAGTCCCATAATAGCAGGATCATTTACAAAAATTAATGGTAACTCAGTTGGTTTGCAATTATATTTTTTTAAAACGTCTTCAGCATCAGACATTGGAATGATTTCATGTTTTGGGACATAGACATGATCAGGTACAAGTACTTGATTTTTCTTAATTGCCATTTAGAAAGCCCCCAGATCTAACATTAAATGTAATAATAAATAATGTACACAAACTGAAAAAAATCACGTTCCGGTTAATATATATCTAATCTGAAAGTTGAAATCAACCTATCTTTATCTTAATAAGGAATAAATTTTTCACAACCTTAAATATTATAAACAGATTTAAAAAATAGTGAAAACTCAATTAATGATTTTTACACTATTTGGAATTCTAATTACAAGCATAGCTGTTTCGCCAACATTTGGAGAAAATGAATCAATTGTAGTTAGTACAGATAAATCATCATATTCAGAAAACGATGTAATTTCAATATATGGAGAAATAAAATACATTGCTTTAGGAGATCAAATAAGCCTCATTGTCCAAGCTCCTAATGGGAACATAGTTCAACTTGATCAAATGACAGTTGAATCAGATAAAAAATTCAATACAGAAATTAATCCCAATGGACCGTATTGGAAAACACCAGGAATGTATAAAATTACAATTACTCAAAATGAAAATAATCAAGCAACTGCATATTTTGAATTTACAGGAATTACAAGCCCATCAGTAAATGAAGAAGCCGTAGCAGAAGAATCAGAAGCCGTAGCAGAAGAAGGGACAGTAGAAGAAGCCGTAGCAGAAGAAGGGACAGTAGAAGAAGCCGTAGCAGAAGAAGGGACAGTAGAAGAA